>Ga0265294_10000232_pt1 | contig 71989 bp, 55 predicted proteins | sample MunlanPumphouse3_FD_192504 | JGI IMG/M metagenome (GOLD analysis project Ga0265294, IMG submission 192504) | Groundwater microbial communities from a municipal landfill in Southern Ontario, Canada - Pumphouse #3 | ecosystem: Environmental > Aquatic > Deep subsurface > Groundwater | place...
CTTTATAAATTAGAAATCATAAGGGGAGATTCAACCCCTTATGACTTTGTTTTATTATAAAACTATAATACGGTAGTAACTCCGCCAGGAACTTCAAGAGTCCAGTCGGAAACAGTACCTGTAAATTCAATTCTATTACCAGCAACACCTGTAGGAACTGGAATAGTTAAATTATAACGAACTTTCTTACCAACATTCATTCTTTCTCCTGTTAAAGTTGCTGTTGCAGTTGCATTAGAAACAAGAACAACTCCAGCATTAACGAAATCGTAAGTAACTTTTACAACTAAATTCTCTCCATCTTGAGGAATTAGCATTAGAGCTTCTTGTCCTGTTATTGCAGAATTACCTGCTCCAGTAGCAACTCCACTACCATTACCAAAACTAATTAAAGAATTAGTGATAGTTTTAGCTACTGTATTTCCATTAAAATAAGTGTAAGTTACAGCACCTGATTGGTCTTTCCAGTTGTAATATAAAGTATCTTTAAATTTGAATGTACCATTGTCTTTGATACCTAACATTTCAATGCTTTTAATTACAAAATCAGGTCCAGCAACAGCTCCTTGTAGAGAGAAGTTAACTTGACATAATGCGTGTTTAAACTCAAGACCAACTGCATTTGGAAGGTTTGCTAAGTTTCTTGCACTTGCAACAACAAGGTCTTTTTGAGCTGTCATATTTTGAGTGAAAGTAAAAGAAGGATAACCAACTATATTTGTTGTAGGCATTGTTGAAGCAACTCCTGCGTTATGAGCAAAGAAGTTAAGCTTTTGAAGTAGTGGCCAGTAATAAGCACCAGCATAACCCCATGTGTTCAATAAAGCATCTTGTTTTGTTACAAGTAAGTTATTGATGTAAGGCTCTAAAGTTTGAAGAGTATCTAAGTTTACATCTCCAGTTGTTCTGTATGCACTAACCCAAAAGTCAGTAAATGCAGTGTTGGTTAATTCCATGATTTTAAAGTTAGGGTTTTTCCCTACCATTGTTCTGAAACTGATACCATCTTTTTGAGTATCTTCCAAAACTTGTTCATCTGTACAGCTCGCTAATCCTAAGGTTGCGATAGCTAATAATAAAAATAATTTTTTCATTTTTTAAATGTTTGTTTGATTAATAATTGACTAATAAATTGTTTGGTTAATAAATAATTGAATTTTCTTTGTGTTTTTTCTTTTCATAATTCCATATTTTATATTTTGGTTAATAATGTGTTTTATTTTTTAAAATCTTTTCTTTACAAAACTATATCAATTCCTTCTTCTTCTCCCCAACCAATAACGGTTCCTCCCATTCCTCCTCCTGTTACCAAAGGAATATCAATGATTGAATCGATTTTTATCTTTCCTCCATAAGGAATTCTTCTAAGTTCACTTGTGATATCGAATCTAAAATTTCTGGTTTCTTTATTTAATAATTCAATATCAACATTCAGATTATTAACACTATTAGAGCTCAATCCAAATGTGTTAAAGCTAAAAACCATATATTCTTTATCTAAATGTAATCTTGTTTTAATTGAAACACTATCATTAGCTAATTCTTTTTTCCCCAATAAATAAGAACCAGATAAGCCAGAAACAAAACCATGTATTTCAGCTATACTCCCTGGGTTAGTAATCTTTACTTTTATTTCGAAATGGTAAATTATATTCTTAGGCTTAATTTCAATTATATACTCATTATCTGCATACTCAATATTTATTCCTTCATAGGTTCCTGTATAAAATAAACTATCAGTTTCGTTGAGTATGTTCTTATTAGGCTGAAATGCCTTGAATAAGTTATTTGGTTTAGCCTGTGATGTTGTAGCATAAGAAGTTAAAAACCTACTGGTTAGTCCAACCATTATCGATTCATAGTCAAAAGAGTAGATAAGAACATCAAATTTCCCTCTCGGCACCATAACATAACCTCCCTCACTTTCTATAAAGGATGTAATAATATCACCCTTTCCATCTTGAGGATATACTGCCACATAGAAGAACTCTGACTCAACCTTCTGTTCCTCATCCCAATTAGTTTTTATATATAAACTACTTGTTGGAATATCAACTAAGTCCCTACGTTCACATCCCACCATTAATATCTGTGCAATAATAATGCTTATGATGAAAAATATATTGTTTAATTTTATTCTCATCTAAAATACTTATTATTTATAAACCAGACTAAGGAAACCTTTGCCTTAGTTGGCCCATAATAGGTAAACTTACTTTTGCTCTTTCTTAATAATAGATCTTCATAAACACTATAATTTTTGTTGTTTGAGTTCAAATAACCTAAGCCCAAACTAAATTCTAAATTAAAACTTCTATTTAAATATATTGTATATCCACCACTAATTCCCACCAAAATGTTAATATCGCCCTGAGTACCTTCGTCAGAATTTTGCAAATCGAAAAGTCCTAAACCAGAATATATGCCTATAAAACCACCAGTGTATGGCATTGGTTTTTGTTTTATTTTTTGTCTCTTAATCCAATATCTACCCTCAAAACCAAAATGTAAAAATTGATAGGCAAATCTTTTATCAGAGTTAACATACCAAGGGAATTGGTATTCAAAATTCAAGGAAAACTTATTAAGAAGAACTTCTACTTCAATATTCGGAGCTAAGACTGCATAGTAGAGAAGATTAGTTTTGATTCCAATAAAGGCACATTCGGTGCAAAAAGAATCGTTTATATTAGTATCATTAGAGCTTTTCATGTTCATATTAAACTCAATATTATCTCCCTCCCCCTGAGCAATTAATTCAGGCGACAGAAATAAAAGTATAATAAAACAAAATAGACTTGTAAGTAATTTCATTGGATATATCTCCATTTAATAAAGAAAACAACTTTTGTCTCTCATAAATGTATTATACGATAGTATTGATTAATAGTTCGAATAATATTCATTTAGTATGAACCTATTCAAAAGATTTATAATATTTTAAGAAAACAAAGATGTATTCTTTTCTATCCAAAAATACCCTTTATAATTATAGTTCTTATGTATACATACATAGGGAATACCTATATTGTGTTTAGGAAGTTTTTGTCTCTCCTATAAATGAATGATTTGATTAATATTGTCAGTTTTTAGAATTGTCTTTGGGAAAGATTTTTCCAGAGGAAATCAAAACGAGAATTTTGATTTATTAACATTATTTACTTATGAATAAAGAGAGTAATTTAACAATTGATATGGGATAACGTAGCAAATGTTCGTGTTTTGGCATCCAATAAAGAATGCCTATCTTTGCAGATTAAATTAAAAAACAAAAACAAAAATGAAAGACGACCCTGGTCCCGGTATTGTTCGTTTATTGAAAAACCCTAATCAATAGGTAGGTTGTCTTGTTATACCTCTATTGATTAAATAATAGTAGGTATAAGTTATGGTTAAAGTTTTAAAAAGTCTATTCCCAAAAAAGATTTTTCAAACAGCAGGTTTATCTCAAGCAGCTGCTGATAAAATTAGAAAAAGCGCAACTCTTACAACAGAAGAGTTATTCAAAAGTTACTCAACTTCAATTACAGGTCTTGATGAAGAAAGTGTTGAGAAGAAAACAAAAGAATTTGGTTTAAACCGTATTCAACGAGAACAGGCTCCTTCATGGGTTAAGCAACTTGTTTCAGCTTTTATCAACCCTTTTATTGGCATCTTAGTTATAATTGCAATCATTTCATTTATTATCGATGTACTAATAGCAAGTCCAGGAAATGAAGACTATAAGACTGTTATGGTAATATCAGCTATGGTTTTCATAAGTGTTTTCCTTCGTTTTATTCAAGAGTTCAAAAGTAATCTCGCTGCAGAGAAACTCAATAAGATGGTAACTACAACTGCAACTGTTGTTAGAAAAGAAGTTGGAGCTCATGAAATTGATTTTGAAGAGATAGCTCCAGGCGATATAATTCGCATTTCGGCAGGAGATATGATACCGGTTGATGCCAGGATAATTCAGTCCAAAGACTTGTTTGTCAATCAAACTATGCTAACAGGTGAGTCCCTTCCTGTTGAGAAAACCTCTAACGTAATTAATAACATAAGCAATAAACCACTCCATGAATTAGAGAATATCTGTCTAATGGGAACTAATGTATTGAGTGGTTCTGCAATTATTGTTGCCATAAACACAGGTTCAAATACCTATTTTGGAGCCATAAGTAAATCCGTTACAGAAAAGAGAGCAGAAACAAGTTTCGACAAAGGAATAAATAAAGTTAGCTGGCTACTAATTCGCTATATGCTTGTTATGGTTCCTCTTGTATTTCTAATTAATGGAGTAATGAAAGGGGATTGGCTTGAAGCTCTATTATTTGCAATTGCAGTAGCTGTTGGGCTAACTCCTGAGATGCTTCCAATGATTGTTACTACCAACCTTGCAAAAGGTTCTGTCAATATGAGTAAGTATAAGGTTATTGTCAAAAGACTTAATGCAATTCAGAACATAGGAGCTATGGACGTCCTTTGCACCGACAAAACAGGAACCCTTACATTAGATAATATTGTTTTGGAAAAGTATGTAAATATAATGGGTTTTGAAGATGATGAGGTTTTGAGCTGGGCATACCTAAACAGCTTCTACCAAACAGGAGTCGAAAGTCTTATGGATAATGCAATCCTTAAACATGCTGAGCTATATGAAGAATTGAAGATAGAAGATTTTGAGAAATTAGATGAAATACCTTTCGACTTCAACCGTAGGAGACTTTCGGTTATTTTAGAGAAAGACGATGGTCAGCACCTATTAATTTGTAAGGGAGCAGTTGAGGAAATGCTTGATATATGCTCCTATGCCTTCGACCCAGCAGAAGATGAGAAATTACAAATCTTTACCGATGAGATTATCCCTTTAGACACAAAAACAAGGGATTTGATTTTAAGAGAAGCTAATAAAATGAATGAAGATGGCATAAGGGTTTTGCTGCTTGCCGTTAGAGAATTTAATCCTCGACCACTTGACTATGGAGTTAATGATGAGAGTGATTTGGTAGTTGTAGGATTAATTGGTTTCTTAGACCCAGCAAAGCCATCCGCCAATCACGCCATTGCAAAGCTACATGATTTAGGAGTGGATGTGAAGGTTTTGACAGGAGATAATGAAATAGTAACAAAGAAAATCTGCAAGGACGTAGGAATACCTATTAATAAAATAGTCTTAGGAACTGAGCTTGACGACATATCTGATGAAGACCTAACACGAGATATTGATGATATAAGCATATTTGCAAAGCTTAATCCTTTCCAAAAAAGCAGGATAGTAAAAATTCTACAAGAAAAAGGACATACTGTTGGCTTCCTTGGTGATGGAATAAATGATGCAGGAGCTTTAAAAGATGCTGATGTAGGAATATCAGTTGATACAGCAGTCGATATTGCAAAAGAAAGTTCCGATATAATACTTCTTGAAAACGATTTACTTGTTCTAATAAAAGGAGTAGTGCTTGGCAGAAGAACATTTGGCAATATCTTGAAATATATTAAGATGACAACAAGTAGCAATTTTGGGAATATGTTTTCAATGTTAGGAGCAAGTGCATTTCTCCCATTCCTCCCAATGCTACCAGCCCAACTACTTCTCCAAAACCTTCTCTACGATGTTTCCCAAATCTCAATACCGTGGGATAGGGTAGATGATGAATATATCAATAAACCCCAACAATGGGACACATCCTCACTCTCAAAATTTATTCTTTTCATAGGGCCAATTAGTTCAATATTCGACTACCTAACCTTTGCCCTTATGTTTTTCTTCTTCAAAGCCAACTCACCCGAACACCAAGCCCTATTCCAAACAGGATGGTTTGTTGAGGGACTACTTTCTCAAACCTTAATTGTTCATCTAATAAGAACAAGAAAAGTTCCATTTATCCAAAGCTGGGCAACAGCACCAGTAGTAGCTCTAACCTCACTAATTATGGCAATTGGAATAATCATACCATTCACCCCAATAGCTTCAATGTTTGGAATGGAACCACTACCTATCCTTTATTTCCCATTCCTAATAGTTATTCTAACCGCATACGCACTACTTACACAAGTGGTGAAGAACTGGTTTATTAGAAGATATAATGTTTTCTAGGAAACGGTCTAAGGTCGAATGTCTAAGGTCAAAAGCCTGAGGGTCGAATGGATCAAAGAAAGAATTTACTGAATCAAAGGAATAATTTACTGAACCTTTGTTATAAATAAGTAAGGTGGCAGGTTACTCATAGTAAGGTGGCAGGTTACTCGAGTAAGGTGGCAGGTTACTTATAGTAAGGTGGCAGGTTATTCTTTTTATTCCTTTGAATGGGTAAATTAATACTTGATTCTATGAGTTTATTACTTAGTTTTATTTTGTTATTACATTTCTTTTAATATCTTTGCGTAATGAACACAAGGCTGTACTAGCCTTTAGAAACAATTACTTATGAAAAAGACTTTTCTTATCTTATTATTCTTAAGCATTACTTTTAGTGGCTTTTCTCAAGAGGAAAAGAAACATAAATTTACTCATACCTTAATTGAAAACATTGGTTTTATTTCTAAGTTTAATCTTGAAAATAAGGGAGGCTATCCTTCAATTAATGGTGCGTATAGTTTGCTCAACCTTATTCCCTCTTACGAATTGGGCTATAATAATAAGGCGTTTTTAAAGCTGAAGTTTAGGAATTTAACAAATGAGACGAATAGCTATCAATTATACTTGCGTCAAAATGCTTATACTGCATTGTTTTCTTATAATTTATTAAATAAAAACTCTAATCATTCTTTTAAATTTGGTCTTGGTTACACTTTAGTAAGACACGTAGAGAAGTACGTAAATTATGATATAAATGGAAATGAATTGCCTGCTTCTTATGAAAAAGAAAGTTTGAATAATTTTTTAGTCGCATTCTCATATTCATATAAAGTAACCCCACATTTTGCATTTGGATTTGATTTAGATTTATATGATATAATAATTTATACTGAGCTTAGCGTTGCTTTAAGTTATACTTTCTAGTTTAAGGTCAAAGGTCAAAGGTCAAAAGTCAAAAGTCAAAGGTCGAATGAATCGAAGAAAGAATTTCTTGGATATTTATTTATTCTTTTGCAGAATCTGATTAAACAAAAACCAACTAAAAATTGCTTTTTACAAAGAACATATTTGTATTGTTGAATTTCTTTTGTAAATCCATATTTACAGATAAATCCTTTTCCATAGTTAACGCACTTTCCCTATTCATAACCTTTCATTTGATGCAAATATAGTAACCATAAGGTAAAACTAAGGGTAAAACCATTAATAATGTCCATTAAGCCTAAAGATACTATAAATCATGTCCTTAGGAAATAAATAATAATGCCGTAATTAATAAACATTATGTAAAAAATAAGTAAGGAAATATTTGTTTATTAGTTTTTTTTTATTTTACTTTGTGGTCTTCTTAGGTCTAGCTAACCAAAAGAAAAAGCCCTTCTTGCAGGCATAAATGCAGAACCACGACGAACATTATTTATTAACCAAAACAAGAAGGACGCGCAAAGATACAACAAAACCTACAATCTACAATACGATAGTATTCTAAATTCGTACGTAGGAGCAGTCTGCTTATCCTTCCGAAAATCCCCAAAATAGCAAACAAAGCGGTATCCGAAAAGCTAATAGAGTAGGAAATTCCATTTAAAAATTTAATTGATATGGAAAAGAAAAATTTAAACGATAAAATATTTGCTCCAATTAACAGAGATGAAATGAATCAAATTATTGGAGGTAAAGAAGTTTGGAAATATGTACGAACTGATAAGATTAAGGTTGAATGCCCTCCAGGCTATCCTGATGAATTATGGGATTGTTATGTTACAGAAAAAGTTTGGGATGTATATGAAGTAGATGAGAAAGGAAATTCTACATTTACAGGACGTGGTTACACAGGCGATGATAAATAATAAATAATCTTAACATAAGCGGTTCAATTATTAATTGAATCGCTTATAATATCAAATAAATGAAAAAACTATTTATACTATTAGCAATTCTACTGTTAAATAATTTATGTTTTGCACAAAATATATTATCAAAAAAGACTATTGACAAAATTTACCATAGATCTAATAGAGGTACTCGTATTTTTATTCCAAGATTTGATAGTTTATTTTTGTCTAATAAATATAAAGAATCCATAGTTTATAATCAGAATATCATTAATGATACAAATAGTAGCCTATATAAAACTAATTTAGGAATATATAGAATAGCTGCTTGTTATTCTAAAATCAATAATATTGATTCTGCATATTATTATTTGAATAAATACATAATTAATTCTGAAGATGATAGAGCTATTTTGGTTGATAAAAACTTTGATACATTAAGATTTTATGTTGATAGATGGAATAAAGTCAAGAAAAATATAGAAAATGGATTTGTGAAAGATATTGGAGTAGTTAAGGATACAAATTTAGCAATACAATTATTCTATTTAGGAATAGAAGATCAAAAATATAGAATGATATTGCATATATTAGATCAGTACGATACTACAGATCAGATAAAAGAAGATACAAATAATTTTTTAATGCAAAGGACGTGTATTGATATTATAGAGAAATATGGAATACCAACAATATCTATGGTTGGAAGTTTTGCGTCAGATCAATTCTTTTTTATTCTTCAGCATACAGAATTAGAAGTAATTGAAAAATATTATCCGAAGGTAAAAAAAGCTTGGAAAAAAGGAGATTATGATTCTATTGATTATGCAATGCTTACAGATAGATTGTTAATATTTAAAGGAAATGATCAAATATACGGCACTCAAATTATTATGAGAACCGATCATAAGAAATATCCTAATAAATATATACTTTATCCAGTCAAAGACTTTAAAAACGTAAATAAACGAAGAAAAGAAATGGGATTTAAAGAAACTGTTGAAGAGTATGTAAAACGTCATTCCAATGCATTTATTCCCGAAGAATATTACAAGTAAAAGAAGATTTAATGAATAAAATATTAATTTTATCTAATGATAATGATTATTCTACAACAAAAGTAATTAGATGGATGAATTACATAGATAATTCTATAGAGGTAATTAGATTTGATATTTTGGATATTGAAAATTTAAATCAAATAGGAATATCTTCTTATATGCAAATAAATAATTCATTAAGTTTCTATACAAATGATATATGTGTTGTATGGACAAGGAAACTCTCTGATTTGATTATTGATGATACTATTATTGATGCTAATATGTTGACAGAGAATAAAAATAATATAGTGAAGAATCTTAAGGAGGAATTTGATACAATCATCGAATTTTTATACTTTCAAATAGAGCGTTCTAATTCATATTGGCTAAATAAACCAAAATATAATTATCCTAATAAATTGGAGCAACTTTACATTGCTAAACAATTGGGATTTAATACTCCAAATACAATTATATCTACAAATAAAAATAATGTTCAAGAATTTAGTAATTTAATTACAAAATCATTGAGAAGTGGTATTCGTTATAATATAAAAGGAGAAATTTACTCATCTTATACAAGTAGGTTAAAAAAAGAGTTATTAGCAAATGATTTTTTTATTAGTTTATTCCAAGAGGAAATAGAAAAAGAACTCGAACTTAGAGTTTTTTATTTAGATGGGAAATGTTATACAATAGCAATATTGTCACAAAATAATAAGCAAACAGAAGTTGATTATAGGCAATATGATCATAGTAATGCAAATAGAAATGAATTGTATAATTTACCGAATGAATTAGAAGACTTAATAGTTAAATTTATGGATAGAATGAATTTACAAACAGGTTCATTAGATTTTATATTGAATAGAAAAGGCGATTATATATTTTTAGAAGTAAATCCTTCTGGACAATATGATATTTTTAATAAATGCAATATCTATCCAGACAAATTAATAGCAGAACATTTAATAAAAAAATATTATGAATATAAAAGATAGAATTAATATAAAAACGCCTTGTTTTTATGCTTCGCTTGAAAAGGTTAATAAATTAAAGATTTTAGATACAAGCGTCAAGTCATCTTTATATCAGACGAATAAATATAATTGTCAAAAATTCTATAAGAAAATATCATATATTAGCTTTTAGTATATGGAAAAAGTATACAAATATCCATCTTGTCTTACTGTATCAGGATATTCAAGAAGTATTGTGCAAGATTTATTCAAATCTAAATATTATTTTATCCCAAACATACTTGTTGATTTATTATCAGATATAAATGGTAAAACAATTAATGAGGTTATAAATTCAGGAAAATATGATAAAGATGTTATAGATGAATATATAAGTTTCTTAAAAGAGAAAGATTTAATTTGTTTATCAGAACAATCTTTGACATACAAAGAATTGGAACTTAAATTTTATTATCCTGCAAGAATATCAAATGCTATAATAGTGATAACCACACACGATAATAATTTATCTGAAATTATAAAACAGCTAGAATATTTATGTTGTGAAAATATTCAAATTTATTTTGAAACTTTAATGACGACACAAGATGTATATAATGTATTGTCTTATTTTGAAAGTAGTAGAGTCTCTTCAATAGAACTTATTATTAAATATAATAAAATATTAGATAATTTAGAGGTATTAAGACGTTTTTTTATCTCAGAAAAAAGGATATTTAAAATAATATTTTATCAAGCAAATAAATCTGAAAAAGTCAATATTGATGAATTTGGATATAAACATGTATATTTTGTAGAAGATGATTTAAATTATAATGATTGTGGTTGCATCCACCCTTTATATTTACAAACTAACTTGCTATTTTTTACAGAAGCTCAGAACCATAATACTTGTTTAAATCGTAAGGTTTGTATTGATGGAAACGGTAATATTAAAAATTGTCCTTCAATGAACAAGAGTTATGGCAATATTAAAGACACCACAATTGCAAAAATAATAAATAGAGAGGATTTTAAGAGCTTATGGAATATCAATAAAGATAATGTAGATGTTTGTAAAGATTGTGAGTTTAGGTATATGTGCAGTGATTGCCGAGCATTTCTAAAAGACTCTGAGAATATTTATTCACAACCTGCAAAATGTCCATACAATCCATACATTTGCAAGTGGAATGGAATGGAAGGGTTTGTCCCAGTTGAAGAATGTGGTACATATACAAAAGAAAAAGGATTTGTTCCAGATAGAGGAAAAATAGAAGAGTTCAATAAACAAATTTGGGGAGAATAGAGAATATGAAAAAATTCCCTTTTTATAAGCAATATGACACAATGGATTGTGGGGCGACTTGCTTACGCATGGTTGCTAAATTTTATGGGAAGAATTATTCTTTGGATACTCTTCGTCAAAGGAGTTATATTACTCGTGAGGGAGCAAGTTTATTGGGATTAAGTGAAGCAGCGGAGAGTATTGGTTTTAAGACTTTAGGTGTTAGAGCTAGTTTTAAAACGCTTTGTGCGGCTCCTTTGCCTTGTATTGTTCATTGGAGTCAAAATCATTTTGTTGTTGTTTATGATATAAAAATATCTAAGAGAGACAAAAAGCAGTTGGAGGATGATAGGTTTGATTGGGATAAAAGAACACCAAAGGGATTTGTTTATGTTGCAGATCCTGGAAATGGGTTGATAAAATTTAGTGTTGAGGAGTTTTTGAAATTTTGGTTGAGTACAAAGTCTAATGGTTCAGATGAGGGTATTGCTTTATTGCTTGAAACTACTCCTGATTTCTATTCAATAGATGATGAGAAGAAAGATAAGATGAAGTTTCGTTTTATCTTGCAATACTTAAGACCTTATAAAAAACTTATCTTGCAACTTTTCCTTGGTATGTGGTTAGGTACTATGCTACAACTAATATTCCCTTTCCTTACACAGAGTATTGTTGATAATGGTATTGCAAATAACAACCTAAGTTTTGTAACCTTAATTCTTATTGCACAATTAACTTTATATGTTGCACAAACAGCTGTTGAGTTTATAAGGAGTTGGATACTCTTGCATATTAGCACTCGAATAAATATCTCAATTATCTCTGATTTTTTGATTAAGTTGATGAAGCTACCAATTAGTTTCTTTGATACAAAGATGATTGGGGATATTATGCAAAGGATAGGCGACCATTCAAGGATTGAAAGTTTTCTTACTTCTTCAACCTTAAATACTCTATTTTCAATGCTAAACTTTGTTGTTTTCTCAATTGTGTTAGCATTCTATAATATTAAACTTCTGATTGTTTTTCTTATTGCAAGTACCTTGTATGTACTTTGGATTGTAATCTTCTTGAAAAAGAGAAAAGAATTAGATTATAAGCGTTTTGATCAATCATCGGCAGAACAAAGTAATCTTTTTCAAATGATAACAGGGATGCAAGAGATTAAGCTTAATAACTGTGAGAAACAAAAACGTTGGGAGTGGGAGAATATTCAAGCAAGATTGTTTAAAGTTAGAATCAAAGGTTTAGCATTAACACAATATCAGCAAACAGGAGCATTTTTTATTAATGAGACAAAAAACATACTTATTTCTTTCTTTGCTGCAAAAGCTGTTATTGAGGGAGATATGACACTTGGTATGATGATGGCTGCACAATATATTGTTGGGCAGTTAAATGGACCAATTAGTCAAGTTATTGGTTTTATTCAATCGGCACAAGATGCTAAGATAAGTATGGAGCGTTTGGGTGAAATACATAATAGGGATGATGAAGAAAATCCTAATGATGAGAAAATAACTATATTAACAGAGAACAAAACACTTAATGTTAAAAATCTTAGTTTCCATTATGACCCATTGGGGGAAGCTGTTTTATCTGATCTTGATTTAGAAATCCCACAAGGAAAGGTTACCGCTATTGTTGGTATGAGTGGAAGTGGGAAAACAACATTAGTGAAGTTATTAATGGGATTTTATCCTATAGCAAAAGGAGAAATAACTGTTGGGGGAATAGATTTAGAAAATATAAGTAATAGAGTTTGGAGAGAAAAATGTGGAGCTGTTATGCAAGATGGTTTTATATTTTCTGATAGTATTGCAAATAATATAGCTGTTGGGGTGGATAATATTGACAGAAACCAGCTTTTGCATGCTGTTAAGGTTGCTAATATAAAAGAAATGATTGAGAGTATGCCATTGGGATTTAATACAAAGATAGGTCAAGAGGGTAAGGGAATAAGTCAAGGGCAAAGACAAAGAATTCTTATTGCAAGAGCTGTTTATAAAAATCCTGATTATCTTTTCTTCGATGAGGCTACAAATGCATTGGATGCAAATAATGAAAAAGTTATTATGGAGAACTTAGAAGAGTTTTATAAAGGTAAGACTAGTGTTATTGTTGCTCATAGGTTAAGCACTGTTAAAAATGCTGACCAAATAGTTGTTTTGAATAATGGAAAGATAACAGAAAAAGGAACTCATAGAGAGCTAACAGAACTTAGAGGAGAATATTATAGTTTAGTTAAGAACCAACTTGAACTTGGAAACTAAAATTGATTTTTATGAATGAAGATAAAGAAACAAGATTTAGTACACCAGATAAGATAGAGCTTAGAAGTCAAGAGGTTCAAGAAATTCTTGGCAGACCTCCTCGCTGGATGATTAGCTATGGAATAAGTGTAGTTTTTATTGTTATTGTATTTATATTTGTTGGGAGTTATTTCTTTAAGTATCCTGATGTGCTTAATGCTACTATTGTTGTTACAACAGAAAATTTACCAGTAGGAGTTATTGCACGCAGTTCGGGAAGTATAGATACTTTATTTGTTAAAGAGAAAGAAAAGGTAATAAAGGGGGATGTATTGGCATTGATTACTAATACGGCTTCTTATAAGGATATTTCTATACTAAAAAGCTCTATTTCAAATTTTAATATTTCTGATCTTTCTTCATTCAATCATATTGCAGATAATTTGCAATTAGGAGAGGTTCAGTCAACTTATTTAGCATTTGTGAAAGCACTTGAAGATTATAATCAATTTGCTCAAACGGATTATTATAATAAAAAGATTATTTCAACAGAAAAGCAAATTAATTCACAGCGTAAGATATTACAAAAAACAACTGAACAATTAAGGTATTCACAAGCTCAACTTTTAAGTGCGAAACAACTATTTAAGATGGATTCCACTCTATATGCTCAAAAATCTCTTTCTAGGTCTGAATTTGAAAATGCTAAAAGTAAATATCTACAAGATGAACAGTCTTACGAGAACTCATTACTAAATATTGATAATTTAAAGATTAACCTCTTACAGTCGGAGCAATTAGTATTGGATTTAAGAAAACAACTTTCTGAACAGCTAAAAGAACTTCAAATAGCACTGGTATCTTCTTATGATATGTTGCAAACACAAGTCCTAAATTGGGAACAATCTTATTTATTAGTTAGTCCTTGTGATGGAATAGCTACTTTAACAAACTATTGGCAGAAAAATCAAAATATTTCTTCTGGAGATGTTCTTATTACTATTGTTCCAGAACAAGAAACAAAGATAATAGGAAAGATATATCTTGCTCAACAAGGTGCTGGAAAAGTTAAAACAGGTCAAACGGTTAATATAAAATTTGCTAATTTCCCTTATATGGAATATGGTATTGTGCAAGTCAAGATTAAAAACATATCATTAGTTCCTATCGTTGTTAAAGAAGAAAGAGTGTATTTATTAGAGGTTGCTTTTCCTGAAAAATTAAAAACAACTTATGGAAAAGAATTAGCTTTTAGTCAAGAAATGCAAGGTAGTGCAGAAATAATTACTGATGATTTACGATTATTAGACAAATTCACTAATCCATTAAAAGCAATATTTAAAAACAAAATATCGAGAAATGAAACACATAACTAGATGTTTGTTTATTGCTTTTCTTTTATTGTTATTACATATTAATGTTTATGCACAAAGAGAAATTAGTTTGGAGGATTGTATTGAGATAGCTAAAAAGAATTCATTTGAAGCACAAGAATCCCAAAATAAATTATTGCAATCTACCTATCAATATAATATTTACAAGAAATCATATTTGCCATCATTGAGTTTGTCGGGAAATTTACCCGCTTTCAATAGATCTATTTCGAAAATAACATTACCCAATGGAGATGAGGCATTCGTATCACAAGCAGCAGGAGCTTATAGTGGTACATTATCAGTAACACAACCTATCCCTTTTCTTGGTAGTGACTTCGTTGTTTCTTCAGGATTGCAGCGTTTAGATTTATATAATGACAGTGTTAGTACTTCTTATTTATCTAATATTATCAATATGGGTTTTCGTTATTCAATATTTGGTTATAATTCATATAAATGGAACAAAAAGATAGAACCGCTACAATATAGTGAGGCGAACCAAATCTATGTTGAAAATATGGAGGAGGTAACTAAAAAAACAATTGAACTTTATTTTAATCTCTTAGAATCTCAAACTAAATTAAACATTCAATCTTACAATAAATTAAATATTGATACTCTATTAAATATTATTAGGGAGAAATATTCTGTTGGAAAATGTACAGAAGATGAGGTTTTGCAGCTTGAAGTTAATCTATTGAATTCAGAGCTTCAAATTCGTCAATTGCAAAATACAATTAATAATAACGAGAAAGCTATATGTGATTTTCTACAATTAACCAATGATAAAATAATTGCATTTGAACCAACTTTATTTGAAATAGGTATTATTGATATTGAGAAAGCAATTAGAGAAACTTATGAGAATAGTAGTATTGAGCTAAGTCATAAAAGAAAAATATTAGAAGCTCAAAGCAATTTATCAAGAGTGAAGTCGGAGAATAGAATTAGTGTTGATTTATATGCAACTCTTGGATTATCAAAAAATGATGAAAAGTTTAAAGAAACCTTCAAAGCACCATTAAATCAAGAAGTCCTAACACTTAGCTTTACTGTCCCAATATTTGATTTTGGTATCAGTAGGTCTAAAGTAAAACAAGCAGAATTAAATATTTCAAATGTGATTCTTAACTCTGAACAAGAAAAATTAGGGAACAATAGAGAGATAATAGATGTGGTAAATCAAATAAATATTTTATCAGAAAATATTCTTGTAGTTAAAAAGACAAGAGAATTATCAGAGAAACGTTATGAGTTATCTAAAATACGTTATGAAAATGGGAAAATAGGATTTTTAGATTATTCTAATGCTCAAACAGATAAAGATAATTCAAAATTAGACTATGTAGAATTGCTTAAAATGAAATGGGAATTGTATTATAAGTTAAGAAAATTAACATTATACGATTTCAAGACAAATCAGAAAATCAGGTAAAAAATTAGCACATGAGGCTTTAAAGTACATTTATAATAGTAATACGGCATAATATACCATGTATTATGCCGTATTACTTTTAGTATATTTAACAATTGATTACCGTGAAAAACTGATTATTTTAGAGTTTGATTTTTTTCTCATAATAAACTTATTTAAAGAGTGGATTGGTTTTTTAGCGGTATTCAAATTGAGATTATATATTCTTATAAACTAATACTTGCACCCATAATTGCCCATAAACCTGGTTGAGGGATATTGCCTAAATCGAAGTTAGGGGTGTTTAGGATATTGTTTATGTTTAGATAGATGTTTAGGCTTCTGTAATTATAGTTGAGGTTTAGGTCGAGGATTGCAAAGGCTGGGTAGTTTGTTTTTTGAGTTGGTGCATTGTCTATATATTCTAAGTATTCACCCATTCTCTTTTGATAACGGTAGGATAGGGTTGTGGTTAGTTTGTCTTTATATATTGGTAGTGTAAGTCGTAGTGTTAGTTTATCTCTTAAATAGTTTAGGATATAGTTTGAGATATATTCATTCTTCACAACATCTTGGTTCATCCTTGTGTAGTTGGCTTCAAATACTGTCTTGTATTTTATGATAGGGAATAGGTTGTTAATAAATACTTTTGTACCCATTTCAACGCCTACTTTATCGAGCTTTGTAATGTTTTTTGATTCCCACTTGTCGTCAGGGTTTATCTTAACCCAATCTATCATATTCTTTCCATTCATATAGAAAGCTGAAATATATGAAACTGCATATTTGTTTTTCTGCCTTAGACCAATTTCTATGCTTTGTGATTCCTCTTGTTTTAGGTTAGCATTGCCAATATGGGTTGAGGTTGTATAGTATAGGTCGGTGAAGGTTGGTAGTCTTGAAGACTGTGAAAATGATGAGTATATATCTAAATTATCAATTATTTCATAGTTTAGATTAACGGATGGATAGAGTTTGAATTTGTTTTCTATTGATGTATTAAGAAAGCCTAAAACTCCTAATGATAATGTAAACTTCTTGTATTGAATGCTATGTTGTAGCATATAACTTAAGTTTGTTCTATTATCTGTTTTGGTGAATTTATCAAATGGGTTGTCCATAGGGGTTCCCAAAACACTACTTAATATACCTTCATTTCTAATTTCCATACCAATATTAGTAGTACCAATCTTTGATTCATAGATGCCGTTTAGATTTCCTCCAAAAACATCAGCTCTATGATAATTAGCAGAACCACTATTCTTAATTAATTCAAAGACATCATTATGTCTATTCCAATAAAGAGATGGGATAAATTTTAGCCTTTGCCCAAACTCTCCTTTTATGGAAGCAATGATTGAATTAGTGTTATCAAATTGGTTGGGAAACTTTGCGGAGTAGAATGAATTTGCTCCGTATGCTTTCTTATTATATCCAAATTGTAGGTCTATCTTATCTTTATTGATATTTAACCTTGATTGGTATAATATATTGAAAATCTTATAATCAGTATTGCTAATATATCCATCGGAGGATTTATAGCCCATTGATATATAGTTTTCTAAATTCTTTATCTTATAGCTCCCTCCTAATTCATAGTTCCGTAGTTTATGCCCTCCTGCTTCAAATTTGGCATTAAGAGATTTATCAAGTCCTTTTTTAGTGATAATGTTTATTCCACCACTAAAGGCTGATGAACCATAAAGAATTGCTGAGGGGCCGTGAATGATTTCGATTTTTTCTATGTCGGAAAGGTTGATTGGGATGTCAAAGCTATAATGACCTGTCTGGGGGTTAGAGATGTTTATGCCGTTTAGGAGTATTGCATTTTGGTCGAAAGAACCACCTCTAATTGAAATGTCGGATTGTACTCCGTGACTACCTCTTGTTTGAATATCTACGGAGGCAACGTAGTTTAGGATTTCTTCTATGCTTTGGGGAGAAAGCCGCTGAATCTCTTCTCTTGAAATTATTGTTACTAGCTTAGCAATTTGATTGATAGGCTGATCTGTTGAAGAGGAGCTAATAACGACTTCATCAAGCTCTCTTTCTGCAATTTGATTGATTTTTACTGAGTCTGTTTTTTGTGCCTGTGCATCTGTTGCATTTGCAAATGTTAGAGCCCCTACGGTCAAGACCCCAATCGATACTACCTTATGCATACTATTATATATGCTATAAGATTTTCTTGCGAACCGAGTAAAACGGTAGGCTTTGTTTTTCTGGAATGTTTGTTTTTCCATTTTTCTTGTTTTGTTGATTAATAAATTAGTTAATAAAAAAAGTAGCAACCTAATCTCTTGAGCTGCTACAATTCTATTTTTTTTCAGTAATCTAAATACATTATATTTATTTTACTCTTTCAGAATACTCAGAAGTTCTGGTGTCAACTTTAATTCTCTCACCTGTTTCAATAAATAGAGGAACACGAACATTAGCACCTGTTTCAACTGTTGCATCTTTCATTGCGTTTGTTGCAGTGTTTCCTTTCATTCCAGGTTCAGTATAGGTTATCTCCATTTCCACAAAAGCTGGCAATTCACAGTTTAGAGGTGTTTCGGTGTCAGCGTGAACAATCATTTCCACATTTTGACCTTCTTTAAGAAATTGAGGAGCGTTTATTACATCTTCTTGAATAGATATTTGTTCAAAGTCTTCAGTATGCATGAAATTGTAACCGCTATCATCCTTATATAAGAAAGTGTATGGACGGCGTTCAATTCTTGCTGTTTCAATCTTTGTTCCAGCTAAAAATGAGTGTTCTAAAGTCCTACCAGTTTTGTAGCTTTTCATTTTAGTACGAACAAATGTATTCCCCTTACCAGGTTTAACGTGTAAGAACTCCACTACCGACAGTAGATCTCCATTCATCACAATACATAAGCCGTTTTTAATGTCAGAGGTTGTTGCCATAAAATTTATTTTTGTTTAGTTATTTATTTCTTCGTTTTTCGATAATCCCTCAATTCTTCGTTCAAGGAATTCATTATCTTCTTTTATCTTATTATAGTTTTTTTCATAGTAATTAGCCCTCATATTAGAACCAATCATTCTGATAACGCAAACCAAAAGCAGTAAAATAACAAGTATTTCAGTCGTTGGTTTAAGAAAAATATAGTAGCCAATGATAACAACTATACCTAAATAAGATAGTAAATCCAATAGTTTTGATATTCTGATAATGTTCATCTTATAATTTTTCAATGAGTTGCAAAAATACTCCTTTTTTCCTTTTTAACAAAATATTTGAATAATGAGGATAATTTATCTATATTTGCAGATTGAGAAAAAGAGATTATAGTCATAATTAATATCATACTATGAAGCGATTATTTTTAAGCATAATAATGTGTTTGTTTGCATTTAATGGGTTCTCACAAAACCTAATTGATCTTGATGATCAAAAGCTTACAGCGTTCACCAATAAGTTAATAGAACTTCCATTCCCTGAAAGAGATGTGATAATTAAGGCTTGTGATGTTTTCCAGAAAGAGTTTGCAGACGACCCTTATGTTGGAGATTGGGCATTTCAAATACTGTATAACTACCATGAAATAAGTTGTGAGGATAAAACAAATACCCTTCATAAGACTTTTTCTGATAAAGAAATAAGAGGTTATTTTCATAATGATATTTGGGTTCTTCCTAAATTAAAAGCAAATATTTCATCCTTTATTGCAGAATATGCAAAATGGGGATATAGGATTTCATCAGATGAGGATACGACCTATTCAATTGAAGTCGATTCAACATTTCTAATTAAAAGGTTAAGCAAATTTCTTACAAGCGATTATTCCTATTACTTCAACAATTATGTTGGTGATTTGGGAGTTCAACCAATATGGCATGCAGAGAGGAATATCCCAATTGCAGAGGTTATGAGAAGAGTTGAGTGGAGAGACTTACTCCTTGATAAAAACCCTGACTTTATTAGGTCTGACCTTGTAACAAGAGAAATACAATACCTTCTTTTCATAGTAACCAAAGGATTAGAATATACCCCAATCTATGGTGAAAATGAAGATCAGATGAAGGTTCACGACCCAAGAGAGGGATTTGATTTTACTAAAATAGCTAACGAAACCACAATAATCCTGCCAGAATATAAAGACCCAATACAAACATATTATAGAGCCTATCCTGACACAAAGTGGGGATTGTATCTAACAGACTTTATGCACCGCTTAGCATTAAACAAATATCGTTTCTCCAATGAGATAGATGATTTTGTTTTAGAGAGCCTTTATCCTTTTGAAAGAAAAAACATAGATCCTTTACTTAAATACAAGGATATGCTGATTGATAATTTAACTGATTAAGAAACTCAATTGATTAGAAAATAATATGAAAAACTTAATAATAATTGTTCTGTGCTTATTGAGCACCCTAACTGGTTTTACCCAAAAAAATATAACCCTTGAAAACATTTGGACAAAAGGAACCTTCCGAGAAAAGTCAATAAAAGAGATACGCTCAATGGAAAACGGGGATGATTATTGTATCTTAACCCCAAATTCAATTGAACGTTATGAATATAAGACAGGAGAAAAGAAAGACACAATTATTGAGTTCTCTAAACTAAATTTTGGAAATGAGAACAAGAATAAAGTCTTTGCTTATAATTTCTCAAAAGATGAAAAGAAGATATTATTAGCAGCCGATCCAGAATTTATCTATCGCCATTCCTTTGTTGCCAACTACTACATCTATGAGATAGGAACAAAAGCTTTATATCCATTAAGCACAACAGGTAAACAAAGATTAGCAGATTTTTCCCCAGATGGTAATAAAATATCATGGATAAGAGATAATAACTTATTTATAACCGATATTTCAACTCCAAATAAAGACGTTATACAAATCACACAAGACGGTAAGTTTAACGAAATAATATATGGAACATCCGATTGGGTTTACGAAGAAGAATTAGCTTTGGTTAAAGGTTATGAGTGGAACGAAAACAGTACTCAATTAGCTTATTATCGTTTCAATGAAAGAGATGTAAAAGAGTATTCAATGCAAACATGGGGAGAGCTTTACCCTGAAAACTACGTCTATAAATATCCAAAAGCAGGAGAAGCAAATTCAGTGGTAGATATATTCGTATATTATGTAAATGAAAATACACATAAGCAAATTGATTTAGGAACAGATAAAGATTATTATTTACCTCGTCTTCAGTGGACAAAAGATGAAAACCAACTAATAATTCATAAGCTTAATCGTCTTCAAAACAACTATGATATCATATCAGTAAATACCCAAGACTTCCAAAAGCAACTCCTCTATTCTGAAATAAATAAATCTTATATCGAAGAGCCAAACTTGGTTCATTTCTTAAAAGATAATTCAGCCTTTATCCTAAAATCAGAAAGAAGTGGTTATTCTCATTTCTATATGGTTAAAATAAAAGACAAATCCATTAACCCAATAACTTCTGGCAACTACGATTGTGAAAAGCTATGTTATGTTGATGAAAAAGATAAAAAGATATACTATACAGCAGCAGAAAGTTCAGCAATCAACAGAGAGTTATCAGTAGTTAATTTCAATGGTAAAAGACAAAGGATTATATCTAAAAAGATAGGAACAAATGAAGCAGAATTTAGCAAGAATGGGAAATACTATATAGGAACATATTCAGACCATGAAACACCTGCCCTTTACACTGTTAATAACCAAAAAGGAGAAGTATTATTTACCCTTGAAGATAATGCAGCATTAAAAGATACCCTAAAACTATACGGAACTGCTAAAAAAGAATTCGGTAGTTTCACCACATCAACAGGCACAAGTCTAAACTATTGGACTATTAAGCCTAATAATATGAAAGAGGGGAAGAAATACCCAGTACTATTCTTTGTTTATGGAGGACCAAATAGCCAAGAAGTTCTTAACTCACAAAGAAGAGCTACCGATATGTATTGGTATATGATGCTTGCACAAGAGGGATACATAACAATATGCATTGACCCAAGAGGAACAGGAATGAGGGGCGAAGAATTTAGAAAATGTACATATATGGAATTAGGTAAATATGAAACGGAAGACCTAATTGAGGCTGCAAAATATTTTGGGCAGCAGTCCTATGTTGATAAAACAAGATTAGGAGTCTTTGGTTGGAGCTATGGTGGTTATATGTCAACCCTTGCAATAACAAAAGGAGCAGACTATTTCAAAACAGCAATAGCAGTTGCGCCAGTAACCAATTGGAGATACTATGACAATATCTATACCGAACGCTTTATGAGAACTCCACAAGAAAATCCAGAAGGCTACGATATGAACTCCCCAATCAATCACGTTGATAAACTAAAAGGAAACTACTTATTAATTCATGGAACATCTGACGATAACGTTCATATTCAAAACTCAATGGATTTGATGGATGCACTAATAAAATCAAACAAACAATTTGATCATTTCTTTTACCCAAACAAAAATCACGGCATTTATGGAGGCATAACAAGACTTCATCTCTATACCCTTATGACCAATTATATCAAAGAAAAGCTTTAAAAGTTAAAAAGTAAAAGCTAAAAAGTAAGAGAGACTATATAAACGCTAAACTAAAAACTTAAAACTCTTAAGCCATGGTTAAAGAATTTCAATCCTTTGTCGAAAACAATAATCTATTTGAAAAAGATGAGGTAATCCTTCTTGCAATAAGTGGGGGAGTTGATTCTATGGCTTTATGTGATTTATTCCAAAAGTCAAACTATAAATTTGTTGTAGCGCATTGCAACTTCCACCTTCGAGGAGACGAATCCAACAGAGATGAGAACTTTGTTGTAAATTACTGTAAGAAGCATAACCTAAAGCTACACCTAAAAGATTTCGACACCTATGGATATATGGAAGAAAATGGTAAGAGTTTGGAAATGGCAGCAAGGGAACTACGCTATGATTGGTTCTATGAGCTATTAGAAGAAAATAACTACGCCTACATTGCAACCGGACACCATGGCGATGACTCCATTGAAACCTTCTTTATTAACCTCCTTCGAGGAACAGGCATAGCAGGACTTCACGGCATTCTCCAAAAAGTTAATAGAGTAATACACCCACTCCTTTTCACCAACAGGAACTCAATCTTAAGATACCAAAAATTAAATAATTTAGAATTTGTTGAAGACTCAACCAATGCAACCGTACAATATACCAGAAACAAAATACGTCACGAACTAATACCCCTATTCAAAGAAATATCACCCAACTTCCAAAAAACAATACTAAAAGAAATAGATATATTTAAAGAAACAGAAGAAGTATTTCGTACCCTTATCAACAAAGCAAAAGAAGAGATAATAGAAATAGAGCATAATATAATAAAGATACCAATAGGTAAAATCAAAACCCTAAAACCTATCAATATCTATATGTTTGAACTTCTAACAGAATACAATTTCAACCCATCAACCATCAACTCAATCAAAGACTCTCTCGATGAAACCTCTGGAAAACAATTCTTTTCCGAAACACATAGATTGGTAAAAGATAGGGAATACCTACTTATAACCGAAAACGTAAGAGACTCAAACGCTGAATATAAGATTGAAGAAGGACAAACAAGTCTAAAAGTTCCAATAAACCTGCAAATAGAAGTTCTAAGAGACCTAAACTTCATACATATACCCAAAACAAAAGATATTGCAATGTTTGATGAAGGGAAACTACAATATCCACTAATACTTAGAAAATGGAAGAACGGTGACTCCTTTCATCCCTATGGACTACATGGTGAAAAGAAAATCTCAACCTTCTACAAAGACCTCAAATACTCCATAATAGACAAAGAAAACCAATGGCTACTTTGTTCAGGAGACGATATAGTTTGGGTAGTAGGGCAGAGAATAGATGAAAGATATAAAATAACAGATAAAACCAAAACAATTTATAGACTTGAATTAGATGAATAAAATAATAATTATCCTATTAGTTTTCATTCCTCATCTTGCATTCTCCCAACTCAATCAAAACCTAATTCAATACAACCAAACAATAAATAAAGACAGCTTAGAAAAGACAGTCCTCAAACTCCAGTCCTACGGAACACGCTTTGTCTTTAAACCAAACCGAAAAGCAATAGCTGAGAGTTTAAGAGAACAACTTCAAAGCTATGGATTTCAAACAAAATTAGATAGTTTCTATATCCAAGATTTTGAATATCCACGTCGTTCAGGCATACTAAACAATAGCTGGCAATATAACGTAGTAGGTGAAAAAATAGGACAATACGCCCCTGACACCTTCTTGGTTATAGGAGCTCACTACGATGCAATATCATTTTATCAAGACAAGACCCCCAATTTTGACACAACGCCAGGAGCTGACGATAACGCATCAGGAGTAGCCGCTATAATGGAAATAGCAAGACTATATCACCTTCACAATATAATACCCACAAAGACGCTAAGAATAGAACTCTATGCAGCAGAAGAAATAGGATTAATGGGAAGTAATGCAGCCATTCAGCGTTCTTCCGATATGCTAACCGAACATATAGCAGGCATGATCTGTCTCGATATGATAGCCAACAAAACAGATACAACCCAACCAGATGTTGTAAAACTAATAGAATACGAAAACTCACAAGAGCTAACCCAGTTTTGTGAGCAGACAGCTCTCTCATATACTAATCTAATACCAATCAGAACGTTTGAATTGAATTACGCCTCCGACTCCTATTCCTATAACAGCTGGGGAAGAAGAGCAATCTTCATTCACGAAGACCAGTTTCATCCCTTCTACCATTCTGCCCAAGACCTATCCTCCTCCCTAAACTACGACTACTTTGCAAAACTCACCCAATTAGCCTTTTCCATAACCTATCTTGCAACAAAAACCAACGAATACTACCCAATATCAATACCTCAAAACCCATCACTCACAGAGTCTCAAATCCACTTATTAGAAAACCCAGCAAAAGATAAAATAAGATTTACTTATAATAGCCCAAGACCAGAAAACCCAATAGTAGAGCTGATTAATAGAATGGGACAAGTTGAAAAGACCTATAATCTATCTGTATATAAATTCTCATCACAAGAATATCACATTCCAACACAAGATTTAAGAGCAGGTATATACATTTTAAAAATAGGAAATCAGACCAAGAAGCTTGTAGTTATCAAATAATTTCTATCTTTGTAGCGTTAATAGTAATATTAAAAACAAACAATAATAATAATTAAACTAAAACTAATATGAAAAAACTATTTTTAATAATTATTGCGGTAATTATGATTTCGCCAATAATGGCACAAGAAACAAATGATGTTGAGAATCAAGCTAGAAAAAAACAAGGCTTTATATATGGAATGAACTTCCTTACCTCCACAATGAATGATAATAAGGAACTTAACTTCCTAACAGGTATTAACAATATCAATCAAGTTAATATGGGAATTGATTTTAGATTTGGTTACTCCTCAAAAATTGGAATGGAATACACATTTGATTTCGGTTTTGAATCTTGGATGACAAAGCAAAACAATAAACAAATCAACTCAATGAGTGGTCTATATAGCCTTAATGTTGGTTATAGAATTGAGTTTTGTAAAAAAGCAAAACTAGCAATTGTTCCAAGAGTAGGGATAGGATGGAATTTCAATTCACTAAACTATGCAGAAGTTGCAGACAGAAACATTGATTATTCCGAATTAAGTCAGTACAGCTGGAATGTTGACCAATTCACCAATTTCTACGTGCCACTATCTCTTGAACTTCGCTACAAAACCTCCAAAACAAACTCAATAGTACTTGGAGCAGAATACCGTTATTTCTTTAATTATGGTGATATGCAAGTAATGCAAACCAGCCAAAGGGTAGTAGGGTTTCCAAAATTCTCTTCTAATGAACTATCCTTTAAATTAGGATATGTTAAGATAATCTAATCAATTAGTTTGAGTGGATTTATACAAAATTGATAAATAAGAAGGGTTGTTACTGATAAGGTAATAACCCTTTGTTTTATTTCTTTGATTCAGAAAATTAGTTCTTTGATCTACGGAATTAGTTCTTTGATTCACAAGATTAGTTCTTTGATTCAGGGAATTGTTTCAGTGATTCTCTAAAATGTGAATTATATTAGTGATAGTTCCTAAGTATAATGCTTTTTAATTCAACAGGGTTTTTTGGTCTTTTTACTAACATCCTCACTCTTTTTTCATAATAGATTGAATGTTAGTTTGTTTTCACCACCTCACGCTCCTAAGTACAGTGAGTACATGAGGTGGTACTTATGTACTTTAATAGGTACGGAGTTGCACTAAGACAAGTTAGCTTAGTGCCAACACCTAAACCTTTATTTATTAAAAACTTTTATTTGATATTAACCAAAGTATTTATCTTTTTTATACCTTTGTAATTATATGAATTATGGTGGTAGTAATTTGGTTTTATTTATAAGATTTGGATTAAGAAGATGGAGTATTTGAATATTGATGGTATTGTTGTTGAAGTGGAGAGGAAGAGGATTAAGAATATATATCTAAGGGTTTATCCTCCTGATGCTCGGGTTCATATTTCTGCTCCTAAGGGTATGCCAATTGATAGGGTTAGGCTCTTTGCTATGGACAAAAAGGATTGGATTCAAAAGAGGATTAATATTGTTTTGGATAGGGAAACGAAGGTTTTTAGAGAGTTTACAACTGGGGAAATTCATTATTTCAGGGGGAAGAGCTACTTTTTAAATCTTGTTTATTCTAATCATAAGCCAAGGGTTGAGGTTTTGGATGATGGATTTATAAACCTATATGTTAAGGAGAATGCAACTCTTAAGAAAAGGCAGGATGTGATGAGGGAGTTTTATCGGAATGTGCTTAGAGAACTTCTCCCACCCGTAATTGAGAAGTGGGAACGCATTTTGGGAGTTGAGATTGAGAGTTTTGATATCAAGCAAATGAAATCAATTTGGGGTAGTTGCAATATTAAGACAAAGAAGATAATGTTTAACCTTGAGCTTATCAAAAAGTCCGATGATTGTATTGATTATATTGTTCTTCACGAGCTAACCCACCTTCTCGAAAGACTACATAACGCCAGGTTTAAATCCATTTTAGATAAGCATATGCCCTCTTGGCGTAAAATAAAAGATGAGCTAAATATTTTTGTTGAGTAATTATATTTGTAAATCATTATTCCTAATTCATAATAATCCTTTATTTATTTTCTATTTCTATATCCATCATATTATTGATGCGATATATCATATCTCTAGATCAGCAATGTTAAAAAAACTTTATTTACTGTTGAATATTCTTTCTATTTATCGTTTTGTCCGAATTATACGGTATAATTGCGACTTAAATAATGTTAAAATTATTGTTTATAGTTAAATATCTCTGTTTTTATTGATTTGTCCGAAATATTGCGTAAATTTGCGACTTAATAATTGTTAAATATTATGAGTGGTAGTATTTTTGATACTGTAAGAGATTTGGTATCTATGAAAGAAAGAGGAGAGATTCTCTTTGTTTCTGACTTTTCTCATCTTAATGACGATTTGGCTGTAACTAAAATGCTGTCAAGATTGGTTCATGAAGAGAGGTTGGAAAGGATTGCAAATGGGATATATTTAAAAGCAAAGAGGACAGATTTTGGATCTTTAATTCCTTCTTTAGATGAAATTGCACATGCTATTGCAAGGAGAGATAAGGTTAAGATTTTTCCTTCTGGTAACACTGCTTTAAGTATGTTAGGATTGACTACTCAGGTTCCAATGGTTGCTGAATATATCACAACAGGTTCTCCAAGAACAATTAAAATTGGAAAAAGAAAAATTGTTTTCTATAATTCTACTCCGAAAAACTTTGAATATAAAAATGAAGTGATTCATTTGGTAGTTGTTGCAATGAAGAAGATTGGGCAGAAAAATATAAGGGATGAAGATATTGAGGTTATTGAGAGGTTGCTTTCTGATAAGAATATAGAATATTGGAAAGAAGATATTCAACTTGCACCTGTTTGGATAAGAAAAATAATAACAGAAACAATTGAAAAGGCTGATTAATGAATTTATGGAGTATATTAGAGTTGAATGAGAGAAGAGTCCTTATTCAACAAACAGCAAATAAAGAAGGAATAAATGAGTTGGCAGTTGAGAAAGATTGGTGGGTAACAATTGTTTTGAAAGCTTTGTTTTCTTGTTCTTGTAAGAATAACCTATTATTTAAAGGAGGAACTTCATTAAGTAAGGGATGGGGAATTATACAAAGGTTTTCAGAAGATATTGACATAGCTTTGGATCGTTCTTTTTTTGGAATAAATGGTGATAATAAGTCCCAAAGAGATAAGCTTAGAAAGGTGTCAAGAAAATATATTAGAGAAGAATTGACATTAGAATTAAAGAAAAATCTTATTGATTTAGTAGGAGCTGAGGATTTTGAGATTGAATTTATTGAGACAGAACATTCAGATAATGACCCTACTGTAATTAATATTATTTACAATAGCATTATAGGTCAAAAAGTGGAGTATATTAAGAATATAGTAAAAGTGGAGATTAGTTGTTTGTCTCTTTCTGATCCTAATGAATTGATTGATATTTCTTCGCTTATAACTAAGTATTATCCTAAAGTTGATTATGATTCTTCTTGTCAGATTAAAACTGTTTTACCTTTAAGAACCTTTTTAGAGAAAATCTTCTTATTACATGAGGAGTTTCAAAAGCCAAGCCCTAGGACTGCAAAAATGTCAAGGCATTTATATGATTTAGAGAAGTTAATGGATGATGAAAATGTGGTTCAATCATTAAAAGACAGGAAATTATACAACGTTATTGTTAGTCATAGAGAAAAGTTTTATGCATTAAAATATGTTGATTATTCACATCATTCACCACAATATATTAATATTATTCCACCATCTGAAATTTATAAGGACTGGGAAGATGATTATTTAGAGATGACAAGATCTTTTATCTATGGAGACTTCCTTCCTTTCGAAAAATTGATTGATAGGATAAAAGTACTTCAAAATAGAATACATAGTTTATAAAGGTTCAAATCCATTTTAGATAAGCACATGCCCTATTGGCGTCAAATAAAAGATGAGTTAAATACTTTTGTTGGGTAACGGTACCTCTAAATCACTATTCCTAATTCATACCAATCCTTTATTTATTTCTAATTCTATATCCATAATATTATTGATGCGATTTACCATGTCTCTATATCAATCTTTTGTCATCTTTCTACGTGAATAACTAATAATGCCATAATTAATAAACATTATGTTAAAAAATAAGTAAGGAAACATTTGTTTATTAGTTTTTTTTTATTTTATTTTGTGGTCTTCTTAGGTCTAGCTAACCAAAAGAAAAAGCCCTTCTTGCAGGCATAAATGCAGAACCACGACGAACATTATTTATATTCCCCCAATTTTATGAAAAAACTAGTAATAATATTCTTGTTTGTTTCGACCAATCTTTGCGGACAAGATTATTCCAAAACACTTCATACGTTTAATAAAATGTTGAAAACAAATAAGGATTTATGTAGTTATAGAACCTTTATTGATACTACCACCTACCTTTATCCCGAAATGTATACTTCTTTATTGAGTCTTGAAAAAACTACACAAGATACTAATTTAATTGCGGAATGTTTTAAAAGATTGGTATTGAGTGGTTATGATGAAGAATATTATGAAAAATTCTTTTTGAAAGGATATATGGATATCAAACAAAGACAGTGGGAAAAATATAGACCAATATATGAAAAAGGACTTGATACTGTCTTGGTAAGAAAAATAAAAGAGATGCTTGAAAATGACCAATATGTAAGAAGGAATGATGTTAGTCTTGAAATTCTGTTAAAGACAGATTCAATAAATCAAGTTGAATTAAAAAAGATTATAATAGATCTAGGAAAGATACCTGAAATTAGAGAGTTGGGTTATACTACTTTATATGATTTAATGATAATGTTTAGACATATAGATTGCAATAACGATTTTTTCTATTTTATATATCCTAAAATCATTCAACAGACAAAAAAGGGAGAATTTTCACCAGAACAAGTTGCATCAATGATAGATTATTATTGGTGGGGATGCGAATTTATTCAAAAGGATAAGGCAAAAGGATTTTCCTACCAACTCTATGGTACAAGTAAATTGAAGGCAGATGATGGACAATTGATAAAAATACCCGTAAAGGATTGGGAGGAAACAGAAAAATTGAGGTATGAATTAGGATTACCGTCTTTGAAAGAGGAATTGGAAAATAACCCTAAAGTTATCTACGATTTAGAATTGTTTAAAGAAAAATTTTCAACATTTCAAGAATAAGAGATATGATTTTAATTTTAAGTGAAAAACTAGATGTCTCTACTAATGAAATAATAGATTGGTTGGTGTACTATAAAAAAGGTTTTGTAAGAATAAATTATGAGGACTTGATTGATAATTAAAATATTGTTGCCCACGAGCTAACCCACCTTCTCGAAAGACTTCATAACGCCAGGTTGGCGAAAGATAAAAGATGAGCTAAATAGGTTTGTTGGTTGATCTTGTTTGATGTACAGAATTATTATATATCTTTACACTAACGGTACCCGTATTGCTTCCCATCAGAACAGCTTGCGGGTCTTCTTATTTATTTTCCCCCATTGATTTTCGTAATTGTTTATATCTCATTCTAGAAGGGCGATATATTACTTTCTTATGGCAATAAATAATAATGCCGTAATTAATAAACGTTATATAATAAATAGGTAAGGAAATATTTGTTTCTTAGTGTTTTTTTATTTTACTTTGTGGTGTTATTAGGTACATTAAGTTCAAAGAAAAACGTTATAAAAAAGTAGAAAACAAATAATAAGCTATATGAAAATAAAAATCCTTGTCTTCATCTTCTTAATACAAGCATCATTTGTATTTGGACAAAAAAACAACCCTAGAAAGTACTTTGATAATATTAATAAGGCAGAGCTATCAATTATTGATAGTAATTACTCTAAAGCTTGTGACTATTATAAGACTGCTTTTAAATATCTTGATGAACCTTTTGGGAAGGATTTAAGTAATTTCTTGATATGGGGTTTTTATACAGATGATAGTGTTGTACTACAAATGTGTTATCCTAAATTTATAGAAAGAAAATATAATTATGGTTATTTCTCTAAAATATATAAAAGTAGCAAACTTGCATCTTATTGGATGGACATAATTAATGGGAGTAGTATTAAATCTATTATAGATACTAATTTTAATAATTATATTTCTGAACTTATGGTATTAGATCAAAAGTATAGATCGATGGAGTCTGTCGATAATATTATCTTTATTCAGGATAGTATAAATATGAAGAATCTTTACGAATATATGCAGAAAAATAATGTATTTTTAGAAGAAAAAACAGTTGGGAATTATGCTAATGCACAAAATAATATTAATGGGGAAATATTATTGTTACATTATTCACAAAGTGCACAATTTATTAAGAATCCAATTAATCTTAATTTAAGGGAAAAGGTATTAGAAGGAAAATTTGATCCTATGTTCTATGCTCATCTTTGTGATTATAGAGGGTATGGTTTAGATGGAAATTTAGAAATCATAGGTTGTATGACTCCCATATATGGTGTTAATACTTTTGTTAAAGCAGAACTAGATACTGTAAATTTTGTTTTTCTATTAAAAGAAGTGGTTTATCCGAAATTTACAAAGAAAGAACTAAAACAAATAGACAAAAGAAGAAAAGAGATATACTTATGTTCTTATGAAGATTTTGTTAAGAAAATGGAATATGAATTTACGAATATGAAAAGAAATAGGAATCAGCCCAAAGAATTTAAATTAGTAGATGATTGGAATTTAATGATGGTCGCTGAATAGTTATGTTATTGATCGTTTCAAAAGATAGTGAAAATTCAACTGATAATGTAATTCAATCGCTGAATTATTAAGGTATTAAATTCATTTTCTATTTTCAAATTTCTTTCTATTTATAGTATTGATAATAGCATTATTGAAGTATAGGAAACATAGTGAGATAATAAACAAAACAAAATAACAGATATATGAAAATAAAAATCCTTGTCTTCATTTTTTTAATACAAGCATCATTTGTATTTGGACAAAATATTAACCCACGAAAGTATTATGATAATATAAATAGGGCAGAGCTTTCAATTATTGATAGTAACTACTCTAAAGCTTGTAATTATTATAAGAAAGCTTTTAAATATCTTGATGAACCATTTGGAAAGGATTTAAACAATTTTCTTGTCTGTGGTTTCTATACCGATGATAGTGTGGCATTAAGGATGTGTTCTCCTTTTTTCGTGAAAAGGAAATATGATTATGATACATATTCTATGACATATAAAGATAAGAACTTAGCAGATTATTGGCTTTCACTTATTGAGAATTCTGATATTAATGCGGAGGTTGATACTAATTTTGTTGGTTTTATTAATGATCTTATGAGTAAAGATGTGAATTCTAGAAAAGTTGATATCATTGATGGGGAAGTTATTCCAAGAGACAAGACAGGTTATGGAATATTTGACCAAGATAGTTTGAATATGGCGAACCTTATTAATTATATGAGAAATCATAAGGTAGAGCTTAATGAGAAAACGGTTAGCTCAAATGAAAGTAATTATAATAGGTATTTTTCAACCATGGATATTACAGGTCAACTATTGTTAATTCATTATGCTCAAAGTGCAAGGCATAGAAAAAATCCATTAAGTTTAAATTTAAAAGAAAAAGTATTGATGGGAGAGTTCGACAATCAGCTATATGCTCATTTAGTTGATTATAGAGGTTATGGATTAGATGGGTTAGATGCGGCATTTTACCATGATAAATATGGGGTTAGGACTTCTTTATTATTGGATAAAGAGAGAGTATTAACTTTGAGTTATCCTCAATATACAAAAAAGGAGTTGAAACAAATAAACAAGAATAGAAGAGAGATATATCTTTGTGATTATGATGATTTTATTAAGAAATTGAATTACGAAAAGATAAGATGGGATATTATTTACTCTAAAAAAGATATGTTTAGAGCTGAATTTGTGTTTTCAAATCCTTGGTCTTTAGGTGTAGATACGTCTGGTTCTCGTTAGTAAAATAAATCAATAAAACAAATAATAGTCCTATGAAAAACAAAAAGAAAAAGTATGTAGTTTCGTTTCTTCTGGAGGTAAATTTAATTTTATCTCTTAGTCTTATCATTTATTATCTTTTACAATTAGGGTTTAATGTTAACTACAATTATATAATGATTGGGGTTGCTTTCCTTTATTACCTCTTCTCTTATTTTGTTTTTAAGAGGACTATTTTTTCGTTCTTGTTTAAGAATAAAGGGATAAGACCTAAACTTATTTTCATTGGTATAAACCTTGCTTTTTATTTAATAATATTAGGTTTCAATAACACTCATAGCTCAAAATATTGTGTATTAGGGATGAGGTATTATCCTTATAATGTGCATTTGGCTTCCGATAAGGATATTAAAGAAAAGGTTGAGTTTATAAATAATACGGATAAGTCGGCAAAGGATTATGTTATTGAGCTATTTGATACTTATGATGTGGTTATTTTGGGTGAAAGGCTTCATCTTGAAAACACACAGTGGGATTTAATTTACGATATTGTTTCGGATGAAAGGTTTTATTCTAAGGTTGGGAATATATTTACGGAGTTAGGTTCAGTGGATTATCAGTATTTGGCTGATGAATATATGGCTAAAACATATAGTTCGGAAGTGGAATTAGATAAGGCAACTACTAAACTGGTTTATGTGGCAGATGGATTTACTGAAAAAATCAATTATTTCAATTTCTTCAAAAAGCTATATAAATTAAATTTAACTCTTCCAGACAGTTTAAAAATTAGAGAAACTTCACAGCTCCAAATCTATATCCTTTAGATGTTAAGACCAAAGAAGAGTATGATAAAGCACGTAGCAAATGGAATCATCTTTATGATAGTGTTATGGCGGATAATGTTATTAAGGGTTATAAGATTATTGAAAAGGATGAGAAGAGGAAGAAATGTTTAGTTATTACTAATTTCACGCATTCTTTTAATCTTACAAAGCATAAGTTTAAAAACTTGAAAAATGAGACTACCTATATATTTGATTCATTAGGGGATAAGGTTGCAAATGTTATGATAAATTCAGCCTGTTCAGGTAAGAAGAAATATACTGCTTATTTTCTAGGCTCACATAATAATGGCACTTGGGATAAAGCATTTGAATTAAGTGGAAATAAGAGTATTGGTTTCAACTTGAAAGATAGTCCTTTTGGCAAGGATCAATTCGATATGCATGCGAAGTTTATAAACTTTAAATACCAAGATATATACACTGGCTTTATTTTCTATAAATCAAAATTCGATTGGTTGAATCTTATTGGAACATATCCTTATGAGTTAGATGAAAGCTTTATTGGTGAATATAAAAGAAGGAAAATTTTACGTGGTGCTGATGCAAACTCTCTTGATCAAGATATTATAAATAAAAGAAAAGAAAAAGGATATGATGAGTTTGTCCCTTCTGAAATTAGTCCAGAAGTATTAATGTATATTAAACCAAATGCCAAAGTGATTCTCTTTCAAATTCATTTTCTATTTTCAAACTTCCTTCTGCTGATAGTAATTATAATAGCATTGTTTAAGTATAGAAAACATAGTGAGATAACAGAAAATAAAAACATAACTATATGAAGAAGCTAATAATTTTCGCTTTACTTTTATCCTATACATTAGTATCATTAGGGCAAAATAATTATAAACAATATTATGAAGAGAGAAACCAAGCTATGGAATTGCATGCTTTAGGGAAATATAAAGAAGCAACAAGACTTTACGAAAAAGCATTTTCATTCGCATATCCTTTCCCTGATGATATGAAGTTTTTATATCAATGTTATTTGTCCTTGAATGATGAAGAAAGTGCATATAAGGTTTTACAGAAAATGATTATGTGTGGATATAAACTATGTCCCGATACATTGCCTATTGTGGGTTATGATATGTCTGGTTTTTGTGAAAGAGATTCATCAATAGTTAATAATAAAAGATTTATAATTGAGTACGATTCTTTACGCTTAGAGTATTTGAAGAATATAGATATTAAAGCAAATAATTACTTAATTGCAAATTCCATTAGTGAGTACTTTGTTGCAAGGTTTAGGTTCCGTGGGAAAAATGCCGAAGAAAGAATATTATTAGAGAACGAATCATTTTTATTCAAAGCGGAACTGCTTATAGATTTGCTTAAGAGTGATAAAGATATAAATAGGCAAAATACCGACCATTGGTTAGATTTTAGATCTGTGATTGGTTTAATGCATTCTGTACAAATACTAATTCTAAATGATGAACATCAAACACTATTAGATTTGTATTGGGAGCATGTTTTAAGAGGTAATATTCTTGTGGATCAATATGCTATTTTTTATGATAATGCTATTCATCAAAGAGATCAGAAATCAGGAGGAATAGGTGTTTCTTTACTTGGCTTTCAAACCATTCTTAAAGAATATAAAGACGATAAGGGAAATGAAGTTGAAGAATATAAAGTAGTTTTAAAAGATCCAGAAAATGTTGATAAATACCGTAAAGATATGCTTTTACCCCCTTTATGGGTATGGTGCAAATTAAACAATATTGCTTTACCAGAAAATTATAAATACTAATGATACTTATACTAACAGACGAACAAAAATAATAGATATATGAAAATGAAAAAGACATTATTACTGGTATTATTGATAGCTCCATTTTTTAGCTATTCTCAAAGCTGTAAGGTGATATATAAGCTTAATCCTACAGAATTTTTTGAATCAACAAAGGAGTTGAGGAAGGTGCAGAATTATGATGAGATAATTAGGATGATAAATGACTCTATAAAGAAAGATTCATCTGAGATTTGGCCTTATTATCAATTGGCTTGTACTTATTCAATAAAAGGAGATACGACAGTTCCGTTCCATTACTTATATAAATATATAGACCTAAAAGAGTTTTCTGATGATATTTTATCTGACTCTGATTTTGATAAACTGCATTCTACTTATGCTTGGAAATGCCTTAAGGATACAATGACAAAAGTATATCTAAGTAAGTATCCTAATATTACAAACCCTGATTTAAGTATTAAGTTATGGGAGTGTGGGATATATGATCAAATGTATAGGACTTTAGGTAGAAATCAAAAGAGACTAATAACAGAATTTGATACTGTTGTTTTACAAAAAATGGATGATTCATTTATAGATAGTCTTGAAAGTCAAGCTGATTTTGTTTATGGATTATTAAATAAAGGGATTATACCTACTTATTCAATGGTTGGAGTGGAAGCAAGCAACACTTTTTTACTTATTTTCAAGCATATGTATAGAAAAGACTTAAGCAAAAAGAAATTAAAGTTACTATATAAGGCTGCTATTAATAGAGAAATAAGTATAGAACATTATATAATAGTTCATGATTTTTCTTTAATCCAAAAAGGTAAAAAACAATTATATGGAACACAAGTAGGACAAATTATAGAGTATGACAAAAAAGGCGATAGAGTTTATGGAAAAGGATTTTTCTCTCCAATAGAAGATGAAAAGAATGTAAATAAAAGAAGATTACAATTAGGACTTCCTACAATAGAAGAATATGCTAAAAAGATTAATATAGATTATAAATATGATGCAGAATATGATAAGTTATCAGCAGACAAAGCCTATAAAAAACTAAGAGAAATTAATGCTGAAGCTATAAAACAATTAAAGAAAGAAATTGAAGAAAAGGATAACAATACTGAAAATAAATAATAGGTATATGAAAATTAGAAGTAGATTTATTTTAATGTTATTACTGATAATTGGTTCTAACACATTTGCACAAGAGACAATGCTTACGAAAAAACAAATGTATAAAGACTTTGATCAGTTAGTTAAGATTATTGAGGAGTGTAATGTGCAGTTGCCTGTAAGAAAAGCTGTAACTGGATATGATAATTTTGCGGCAATAAAAAGTTTTAGAAAGGATATCGATACTGTTACATGTAATATTGGATTCAATAGTATTTTATCAAAAGCATTAAGTTATGTTATGGATGACCATTCTGTAACGACTTATGATTATTATGCTGGATATGAAAATTTAGATGGTATTGATACAATATATTTAAAGTCTGAACAAGAAAAATCTTTAAAAAGAATAATGAGTCCAGATAATCAAAATAAACTAATTGAGATGTATTTCCCAATTCCTGTGAGTTATTATCAAGGGAACTATTATATGATAGGAGACAATCAATATGTTAGTAAAATAGATAGTAATGATACTCTTAACATTAGCTTTATGAAAATGCTTGCTTATAATGGACAAGTTTTTCATCAATATGCAAAAGAAAATAATTTTGCGACTCGGTGGGATTATAAAAAGAAGGAATTTTATTTAAATGGAACCTGGTTACCTAAAGCAGGTATTCTAAAAGTTGAGCAAAATGATAGTGTTTTTGAAATACATCTAAATGATTATATTACAAATTGGGGTTGGTGTGGCTACACTAAATCAGTTAAAATTGAAGGTGTCCCAGTAGATGAAAGAAATTATCCATATAATAATAGAAAAGAAGTCAAGTATTTTGGAAAAGATTCTATTTTATATATTTACGTACAAAGTATGATGGTTGATGACACTACTTTTTATGATAAAATAAAAGAGGAGGGAAAAGGAAGGTTTATTAAAAAGGTTGTGATTGATGTAAGAAGTAACAGTGGTGGTAGTGATTTAGTTTGGCATAATACTTTAAAAGCTATAATTAAGGATTCTATACCATTCAATATAAGAGTTGCTTATAACAATACTAAGATTATGAAAGAGAAATTAAAAGAACATAATCCAGATGTGAGTACTGAAAAAATATCAGGGCTAGGTAATGAAAAGTATAGAATAATAACTGATAATGATTATATAGTAGGAGATTCAAATTCATTAAAATATGATGGTAAAATTTATATTTTATATAATGAAGGAACTTTTTCGGCAGCTCATTCTTTTGTAACTTATGCAGATTATTTAGATCAATTAGTTTCTATTGGTTACCCAACAGGAAAATTAGTAGGATTTGGTTTAATGGCTCCTTTATTTCAATTAAAATATTCTAAGTTTACTTTTCGCTTAGCTTGCACAATGGACGTCACAAATTGCAAAAAGCCAATAGATGTTTATCATGATTTCCCAGAAATAGAAGTTAATCCAACATTAGATGAAGAAATATTATTTCCTCGTTCTGGATATGATACAAAAAGTAAAGAATTTCTTTATAGATATGATACTTGGTTTAAAAAGGTATTGGAATTAGAATAAAAGGGAATGAAAACAAAACAGATATTATTATTGCTATTATTATTTATCCCATGTTTTTGTTATTCCCAAACAGTAACAATAAAGGGGAATGTTCTTGCAGTAGCTGATGGTTTGCCAGTTGATAATGTTAATATTCTTATTAAGGGTACTAATATTGGGGTTTCATCAGATAAGAATGGGAAGTTTGTTCTTAATAATGTAAAGCTACCTGCTGTTCTTAAGGTTTCTCATCTTGCTTTCTTTTCTCAAGATATTTCATTAACGAAAGCTGATGTTGTAAAGAAAAATACTATTATTCTAAATATTCAATTGTCAGATAGAGCTACAAGTCTTTCAGAGGTTACAATAGAAGATAAGCCAAATAATAGAATAGAGAGATTAGTTTATGATTTTGAGGTAGATGATAATTATGTATATCTAATTTGTAATAAGAAAGATAAAAGACAATTACAGGTCTATACTTTTGATGATTATAGAAAAAGAAGTCAAGAGCTTCCAAAGGGATGTAATGAAATTGGTTTTGATTCACGCCATTATCTTTATGTTAGGAAAGGAAACAGAATTGATTATTGGAGAATTTCAAGTGAAGATACTATATTGACATACCTACAATATGATTCCTTATTAAATGGAATGGGATATATTATTGCTAATCCTAAAAACCACATAAAGAATAAACATGATGTTTTCTATTTATGGTATGCTGAATATCATAATCTAATTGAGGGATATACTTCCCAAAATCTGTATAAGGAGGGAATCAGTTTGGCGGCTTGTATGAAAGGAGGAGTATATTGTTCTAACAATAAAGGCTGGTTTGGTCAGTATAGAGAACTATATCGTATGTATTTAGATGAAACTGGTGTCATAAAATATAAAAGAGTGTATTACTGCTTTTTAGATATAGATGAGTGGCTTAATTTTAATGTTAGAGACCCTAAATTTAAACGAAATATTTTAAGGAATCTATCAATAGACAATAATACATTGAATACGATATCCTTGATAAACAAATCAGCAAAAATATTAGATGATTACTATCATAGAGTTATAATTCCTTTATATATTCAATGTCCACCTTACGGTGTAAGATTGAATCCTTTTCATTTATATGCTTTTTATATGGATCAACTGACACCTATTCCAGTTTATTTTGTAGCAACAAAACATAATCTTTATATTTTTAATTATGATAAAGGACTTGTTCATAAGGTAGATGAAAACAATTATTTATTATCTACAATAAGAATGGATGAAATTGTTAAGAAAGATTATAGAAGTGATATCTTTTTTAATAGAGAAGGAACACGTTGTTTCGTAAGACAAAATAATAACACATTAAAGGAGTTGGACTTAAATAAAGGTGAGTATATTAAAACAATTACTCTTCCACAAAACAGAATAGAGAAAATCCGTATAGTCGGTAATTATATATACTATACAGCTTCCGTTGAAGGTGCAAATGCATTAGAAAGACAACTCTTTAAGATAAAACTTGATAAGTGATGAAACTGATTACAATCTTTCAAAATAGCGTTTCAATAAAATAAATCCTTGTTATAATTTTCTCTTTCTTCGTTTCGATGAGCGTCCCTTGGCAAGGCAGAGGTTCTCCCTTGGCAAGGTAGCATATCTCCCTTGGCAACAGAGAGGTCGTATGTTGGCAAGGGAGAACCATGATGTGCTTAATATAAATTATTATTATGCGGTTATAATTTTTTGATTGTGGGTTTAATTAGTTTGTATGCAGTAAGATAGTCTTTACTTTTCTGATTTTAGGGTGTTGATGCCAAGGAGCTTAAATAATTCAACAACTAAGACTGGGGCAAATGCTAGGGATAGACAGATAATCCAGTGAATTGTGTCTATGCTTACGAGTTTAAATGCGGCAGCAAATGTTGGCACTAAGACTACAATTAGCATAAGAGCAGAAGAAGTTATTATTGCAAGAATTAGGGTTTTATTCTTAAATGGGTTAAACCTAAATAGGGATTTTGTGTTGGAGTGTAGGTTGTTTACATGGATTAGTTGGGCAAATACTATGGTGATAAATGCCATGGTTTGTCCTAATTCTTGTCCTTGTTCAAGGAATCCAATCCTATAAGAAACAAGAGAAAGAGCTCCTATCATTATTCCTTGATACATTACTCTCCATACAAGTCCTTTTGTGATAAATCCTTGTTTGGAATCTCGAGGTTTGCGTTGCATTATATCTTTTTCTGCTGGGTCAATGCTAAGTGCAAGGGCAGGAAGGCTGTCGGTAACAAGGTTTACCCAAAGTATTTGAATTGCAATTAGTGGAATACCCCAATTAAGAACTGAGGCTACGAGTAATAATACTATTTCGCCAATATTGGAGGAGATAAGGAATTGGACAGCTTTAAGGATATTATCAAAAATCCTTCGACCTTCTTCAACGGCTGAAACAATTGTTGCAAAATTATCATCGGTCAAAATCATATCTGATGCATCTTTGGCAACTTCTGTTCCTACAATTCCCATAGATACTCCAATATCTGCTTGTTTTAGTGCAGGTGCGTCATTTACTCCGTCACCTGTCATCGACACAATCTCACCATGCGACTGCCAAGCCTTAACAATCCTAACCTTATGTTCTGGTGCAACACGGGCATAGACTGATATGTTCTTTACTTTCTCAAAAAGTTCTTTATCTGAGTACTTTTCAAGCTCTGAACCTGTGATTGCAATATTCCCTTCTTTAAATATTCCGACCTCTTTGGCAATTGCAATGGCTGTTAGTTTGTGATCCCCAGTAATCATAACAGGTGTAATGCCAGCCTCTCTACATCTTGAAACTGCATCTATTGCTTCTGGTCTTGCAGGGTCAATCATCCCAAGCATACCAGCAAAAACAAGGTCTTTTTCTAAGTCATCAATCTTTGCATTATCAGAATTAGAGTCCATATCTTTATACGCCATAGCAAGAACTCTTAGAGCTTTGTTTGCCATTTCAAGGTTAGCTTTCTCGATATGTTCTATATCCTTTTCAGTGATTGCTCTAATAATTCCGTTATCTAATATCTGAGTGCTTACGCTAAGTATTTCATCTAAGCCACCCTTAACATTAACTCGGAAAACATTGTTTGGCATCTTGTTAACGGTTGTCATCCTCTTTCTTTCGGAGTCAAATGGAATTTCGTTAACCCTTTGGTGGTTTTCTTCTTCAATATTCTTATCAATATTAAACTTTAAACCAATATCTATTAGTGATGTTTCGGTTGGGTCGCCTGTTGTTTCTTCATTTTCTTCGTCTTTCGATAGGTGAGCATCGGAACAAATAACTGCAATCTCAATAAGTGTTTTCTCGCCTTCTTCTAATTCCTTCTTATTGTCAAGTTCTTTAATATTATTTTCTAATGTAAAGGCAGAAATAACTGTCATCTTGTTTTGGGTTAGGGTGCCTGTTTTGTCGGAACAGATAACAGATGCAGAGCCAAGGGTTTCAACAGATGGGAGGGTGCGGATTATGGCATTTCTTTTGACCATTCTTTGAACTCCAACCGACAACACAATTGTTGAAACAGCAGGAAGTCCTTCGGGAATTGCAGCAACGGCCAAACTAACAGCAACCATAAAGACAGTTAGGATTGGATTACCATACATTATGCCTACAACGAAAATTAGAACACAAATTATTATTACAGCTATTCCAAGAGTTTTCCCAAGCTTATCAAGACTCTTTTCCATAGGAGTTTCTGTTTCTACAGTGTTTTGAATCATAGTAGCAATCTTGCCAACCTCTGTGTTCATCCCCGTTTCAACTACCACACCTTCACCTCTTCCATAAGTTACCATACCAGTTGTGAAAGCCATATTTGTTCTATCACCCAAAGGAACATCATCAGAAACAATAGCCTCAGTTTGTTTTTCCACAGGTAGAGATTCGCCTGTCATTGAAGATTCTTGAACTTTAAGGTTAACAGCTTCAAATAACCTTATATCAGCAGGAACTATATCACCAGTTTCTAATATAACAATATCCCCAGGTACTAGTTCTGTTGTCATTACTTCAATAATAGAACCATCACGCTTGACTTTTGTATGAGGAGAACTCATATTTTGCAAGGCTTCCAATGAAGTTTCTGCTTTCTTTTCTTGAATTGCTCCAATAAGAGCGTTGATAATAAGAATACCTAATATTATATATGTATCTAAAAGTCCTTCACCATTAATTGTACCAATAACTCCTGAAACAACAGCAGCTATCAACAGAATTATTACCATAAAACTCTTGAACTCTTCCAAGAACATCATAATAAAAGGTTTCTTCTTCTTAGCCACAAGCTTATTAGAGCCAAACTTCTCCCTCCTTATCTTCACTTCATCATCAGATAGTCCTTTATCGGAAGAAACCTCAAGATCTTTTAGTATTTCATCTACTTGTTTTGAATAGTATTCAGTCATAGTATGTTTGTTAGCTTTGTTTTATTAAGTATTTGCTATAAATAATCGGAGCAAATTTACCACAATATTATTTTATAAATAAGAAATTAAGCAATTAACTCAACTAATGAGTAGAGATAATTATTGTTATAGCAAAACATATTTATAATATTTAATGCAAGATGATAGATTATGAAAATGAGAGGGTAGGGTATTGGAGTTTCCTATATTTATAATGTTTTGATATTTTTCTTTAAGTTTTATTTGGTGGTTTTATGTTTTATTGTATCTTTGCAAACCTAATTCAGGATGTGTTTTGCACGTTTTGTTTAGGGTCCCATAGCTCAGCCGGTTAGAGCATCTGACTCATAATCAGGGGGTCCTTGGTTCGAGCCCAAGTGGGACCACTTCTTTAAAAAGACTTCTCAAAACGAGAGGTCTTTTTTTTATTTAATAGATTATAGGTATTTAGCCTTGGCTTGCGTTGGTTTTTTATCTATTTTTGTCTTTTATTTCATAAAATCTATGAGAAAGGTTATTGTTTCTGTTAGTAATGATTTGGTTACTGATAATAGGGTGGATAAGACTTGTAGGACTATTGTTGAGAGTGGTTATGAGGTTGTTTTGATTGGTCGGCTATGTAAGAATAGTCCGCAAATGAATACCAGACCCTATTCTTTTATAAGAAAGAAACTTTTCTTTTCAAAGGGTTTCCTCTTCTATGCTAACTTAAATGTCTTTCTTTTCTTTAAACTTCTTTTCTCTCGTTTCGATTTGCTTTGGGCTAATGATTTAGATACTCTTTTTGCTAATTTCTTAGTTTCAAAGATAAGGAATAAGCCACTAATATATGATTCTCACGAGCATTTTACTGAGGTTCCAGAACTTAAATATAATAAGTTTGCTAAGTGGTTTTGGAAGAAGGTTGAGAGATGTATTCTTCCTCGACTTAAATATGTTATTACTGTTTGTAATCCGATTAAGGATTATTTTAAAACAACATACGAAGTTGAGGCTTTGGTTGTGAGGAACTGCCCTAAGAAGGATTTTGCTAAGCGTTTGAAGTCAAAAGAAGATTTAGGAATGCCTGATATGCCGATTTTAGTTTGGCAGGGTGGGGGTTGTAATATTGAAAGGGGGATGGAAGAGCTTGTGGAGTCTATGCAATGGATAGATGCACATCTCTATATTATTGGAGGTGGTGATGTTTATGAGGATTTGAAGAAGCTGTCTAAGGGGTTTGGTGTTGATTATAAGATTTCTTTTCCTGGAAGACTTAATTTTGATGAAATGATGCAATATACTTTTAATGCAACTATTGGACTTTCTTTGGATAAAGATACGAACTTAAATTACTCTATTAGTCTCCCTAATAAGCTGTTTGAGTATGTTCATGCAGAGATTCCTTTCTTAATAACTCCCCTAAGTGAAATAAAACCTATTGTTGAGGCGTTTAATTGTGGAGAGTTTATAAATCATCACGACCCAGTGTATTTGGCAGAGATGATTAATTCTCTTTTGAAAGATGATGAAAAAAGACTGCTTTATTCTCAAAACTCAAAGAAAGCGAAGGAAATACTTTGCTGGGAAGAGGAGGAAAAGAAAATAATTGACTTATTAACGACTATAAAATAAATGTTATCAATTTTAATACCAACATATAATTTCGATTGTTCTAAATTGTGTAATGATCTTCATTGTCAGGCAATAAAACTTGGTGTTGACTTTGAGATTAGGGTCTATGATGATTTTTCGACAAAGAAATATGAAGAAAACAAACTCTTGGCTTCTTTAGATAATGTTATTTATAAGGAGCTACCTCGCAACTATGGGCGTTCTGCAATTAGAAATTTAATGGTTGACGAGTCTTTGGGTAAGTATTTGATTTTTTTAGATTGTGATGGTGAAATTGCATCAAAGAACTTCTTAAGCATATATAATAAGTTTAGGGATGATGCTGATGTGGTTTGTGGAGGTAGGATTTATCCAGAAAGGGATAAGATTAAGAAACGTCATTTCTTACACTGGATATACGGAAATAAAAGAGAGTCAAGATGTAATAAGGCTAATGCTAAGAGCTTTATGACAAATAACTTTATGATAAAGAAAGAGGTATTTTCTTCAACAAGGTTTGATGAATCGATGATTGGATATGGTCACGAAGACACTGCCTTTGGAATTGAATTAAAGAGAAAGGGTTATAAGTTTAAGATTATTAAGAACCCTATTATTCATATTGGTCTTTATGATTCAGAGGATTTTATTAAGAATACTCGCAACTCAATTGAAAACCTTGTGATGATTGTTGATGAAAAATATAAGGTGGAGGATTTTTTCGATATAAAGCTTGTCAAAACTTATTTTATTATTAATAAGCTTGGACTTAGTTTGTTTTGTGCCTATTGTTTCAAACTGATAAGTCCTTCAATTGAAAAGAACCTTCAAAGTAAATACCCTAACCTATGTCTTTTAGATATATATAAGTTAGGATATTATTCTTTGGTCTCAAGAAATAGGAAGATTAGCCAATAAGCTTACCGTCTTCGCAACAAATTACTCTTGAACGATATTTCTCAATAACAAGGTAGTCATGTGTTGCCATTAATATGGTCGTATTATGTTCCTTATTGATTTTTAGAAGTAGTTTAATGATATCTTCTGATGTTATTGGATCAAGGTTTCCTGTAGGTTCATCTCCAATTATTAGTTCAGGCTGATTAACTATTGCTCTTGCTATTGCAACTCTCTGCATCTCACCCTCACTCATATTATATGGCTTGTCAAATTTCTTATCCAAGAGCCCCACATTTTCTAATGCCAAATTGATTTTACTTTCAATCTCGCTTTTATCCTTAACTCCAATTGCTTTTAAGACAAACTCTAAGTTCTTATATAGGTTTCTGTCTTGTAGGAGTTGGAAGTCTTGGAAAACTATCCCTATTTTCCTACGAAGATATGGTATTTTTCTTTTCTTGATTTTTAGAATAGGCATATCGCAAACTTCTCCAAAGCCATTTGTTAGGGGTAAGTCAGCATAAATAGTTTTTAGTAAAGAGCTCTTCCCTGTTCCGGTCTTGCCAATTAGATAAACAAACTCTCCTTTATTGATTTCTAAATTAACATCACTTAAAACAACCTTTCCTTGTGATATGGTTGCATTTTCAAATTTGATTATATGATTGTTTTCTTCTTTTGTATTATTGTCTGTTTCTAAACTGTTCTCTTCAACTAACTTAATTTCATCTGACATAATCTTGTTTTTTTCAGTTTTTTAATTCGTGATTTAGTAAAGCTTGATAGGGCATAAATGTATATTAAAAATAGTAAAATTAATAGTGGTATAAAGATAATATCACTTAAAAACATCGATGCTATTATTCCAATTGTTGATACAATTATGGAAAATGCAAGTACTATTAATGCACTTTCTGAGTGAGAGGCACCTGTTCTAAGTAGGTAGTGATGTATATGTGATTTATCAGGACTAAATGGTGATTTTCTTTTACTTAATCTATGCATAAAGACCCGTAAAGTGTCAGCTAAAGGGATGAAGAATAAAGATACAATTACTCCAATATTTGATTTAATTGGATGTCCTAAAATAGCTATTTCGGAATTGTATTCTCCATTGTATTGTATTGCTGCAATCATTGTGCTGGCTAAAATCATGCCAATGGAAATAGACCCAGTGTCACCCATAAAAACTCTTGATGGTTCCCAATTAAAATAAAGAAAGCCCATAAGTGCTCCAATAATACTAACACATACAATAGACCAAAAATGGGTGCTGCCAAAAGTATTTGCAGACAATGAACTAGGAACTATTAATGAAAAGAAAACTAATAAAGGGATGAAAATAGATAGTGCTTGTGTTGCAGATTGCCCATCAATCCCATCAATTAGGTTATAGGTGTTTAGGATAACAACGTAGAAAAAAATTGTTATTGAATAGCTTATCCAAATCGGAAGATTATAGATACCTAAAAAGCCATAGAGATTATCTATTCTAATTCCAATAGCGCACAGGAAAAGAATAGCAATTATTTCAAGTATTAGTTTGTTTTTGGCAGTTAATGAATTCATGTCATCTCTAATGCCAATAATTACAATACAGGAGATAATCGAAATAAATGAAATTACTAAATCAACTGAGTCAGTATTTGCTATTTGTGGGATTGCAATTATATAAGAGATTAAAAAGGCAACAAAAATAACAGCACCTCCAATATTTACTTTTTGACCCTTATGTATTTTGCGACCTCCTGAACGGTCTAAAACATTATATTTTAGCATTATCCGTATAAATAAAGGCATAATAAAAGCTACTACTAATAAGGATATAAGGAAACAGTAAAATAATATCATAATAGTGTGTTAATCATTTTTGCAAAGATAATAAATAGAATTGTTCTATGACTCATTTAGATCTGAATTATTTATGTAATTTATGCTTTCTTTACCTATATTAAATAAGATATCAAGAGCTGAAAGATTTTCAATAAATCCAAGCTTGTCGCTAAAACATTGAATATAAGGTTTGAAAATTGGAGCTTTATGAGAATTGATATTGGGGTGATTAACCTTGAATTTATCGCGAAAATCTATGCTTGGGTCTGTTTTTATATATTCTCGGCTTATAATTAATTCGGTTTTTAGTTGAAAGCGTTTTTTTAAATATGATAGTGTATCAAGATTTAAATCAAATAGGTTCTCGTATTTATTATAGAAAAATGCTTTAATATCATCTTCATAGTATTCAAAAAATGGACTTTTCCCGTATGCGGAGCAAATTGCTCTAAAAGCTTTTACGTTCCAATTGTCATTATATGATATCTTTACTTCTGAGCTTGTCTGACGATTAGATTTTTCTTTAATAATAGGAACGTTTATACTCATTTTCCCATTGGAAGATTGAATATAGGCTCTATTTCTAAAAGTTTGCTTTGGATAGGTTTCAAATGCCTCAACAATTACTTTATCAAACTTCGACATTCTAATTAGATATTCGATGTTTGGAAAGAAAAAGGCAGGGAATACTGGTATGTTATTATTTTCCAAATGTGATTGATACAAGTTTTTCATCAATAAAATAAAAATCTACACTATATTCTTCAAATGATATCCTCATCTCTCCCCAATCTTCAGTTTCTTTGGTTTCATTATAAATTTTATTTTCTATCATCAACAACTCAACTTCTCTTGGAGAAGATCCTATGATTTTCTTTCCGAAGATTTCCACATCATCGCTATCTATGTCAATGCAGGTTAGGCGAGAATTATCGTTATTATCGAAAAATAGGCTAAAACCTAAATTGTGATAATGAAGAATGGTGGTTGGATACTCAATATCTTCTCCAATATCCTCAACTTCATCAGCAGAACCAAGGTGTTGCATAACTTCCTCTATTGAATTACCAAATAATAGTTCTCCGATTCCTTTTTTTAGTTGTATTTCTAATTTCATAATGATTTGATTGATTTATATTTTGCAATAATAATAATAATAAGTGCTTTTTCCAAGTTTTATGTGCTTTATTTCTTTTATGTGTTTTATTTTTTAAATTATTATCTTGATTTCAAGTTGGTTGATAAAATAAAGAGGTAAAAATGTTTAAATTATTTGGTAATAATGAAAATAATTATACCTTTGCACTCGCAATTTGATTGACCAAGTAGCTCAGTCGGTAGAGCACATCCCTTTTAAGGATGGGGTCCTGGGTTCGAATCCCAGCTTGGTCACTTATTAAGAATAGCAATTTACGTCATTACTCCTAAAAAGTGATGACGTTTTTTATTTTCTTAAACTTTATTGTATCTTTGTCAATCCTTTAACTAATAAAAAATTTATTGGCAATGAAAAAAATACTACTGTTTATTCTTGGTTTTTCCACCTGTTTATTTGTAAATGCACAAAACGATTCAATTGATATTCAGCATTATGATATTAATTTAGATATTAATAATACTATTCAAGGAAGGCATATTGGCTATTGTGATCTTAGTGTTAAGGTTATTAACCCAAATAATTATATCATTAAACTTAATTTGCTTAATCATAATGTTGATTCTGTCTATGTTAATGGTTATCCTGCTCCATATTATTACTATCTGTCTCCAAACATAAGTATAACTATTCCTTCAGGAACTCAAGATGGAGATATTCTTGATATTCGTATTTGGTATAGTGGTTCACAAGTTACAGAATTATATGGCTGGGGAGGAATCCACTATGATCCTCGAATAATTTATTCTCTAAACGTTGCAATAATGGATCCACAGCATTCTTTTGCAAGGAGCTGGTTTCCTTGTCAAGATATGTTTAGTGATAAGGCTACTTTCAATCTTAATATTAGCTCTCAAAGTAGTAGAAAAGTTATTTGTGGAGGAGTTTTGGATAGTGTAGTAAGTATTTCTGATTCTTCTTCAAGATGGCATTGGAGGATACCTCAAACCATCGCTCCTTATCTTGTTGCGGTAACAATTGCAGATTATTATTTGATTGAGGATAGTATTGCGGGAATTGCAAATAATTTTCCCCTCCATATTTATTGTTTCCCTGAGGACAGCTTAATTCTTCGATCAAAGGTTGGTTTGATTAAAGACGCCTTCCACGGATTGGAATCAAAATTTGGTGAGTTTAGATTTAATAGGGTTGGTTACAGCGTCACTCCTTTGGGTAGTATGGAGCATGTTGATAATATTAGTTTGGCAAGAAGTGCGGCAACTGGTCAGGGTGATGGTAATAATAGTAATATTGTTCATGAGTTAGGACATAGTTGGTTTGGCAATTATATGGGAGGATACTGTGAATTAGATATGTGGATTAAGGAAGGATGGACAAGTTGGAGTGAGAAAATTTCTTTTGAAGCTCACTATGGCATTGAATATGCAAAGAATTACTTTAGAAATAATATGGAAGCAGTTCTTAATAAAATGCCTCTTGATGAGGGATATAGAATTTTATATGGAGTAACTGGAGCTGATGTTTACTCTACAACAACTTATAGGAAAGGAGCTGCTGTGGTTCATACTCTAAAAGGGTATCTGGGTGATGATGTTTTCTTTCCTTCTGTTAGAGCAATGCTTTCAAACTATGGCTATGGAGTAATTAATACTTTGCAAATGAGAGATTTTCTATCCGCTGAAACTAATATTGATTTAAATGATTTTTTCGATTTCCATGTTTTAGATAGTGGTTATAACCATTATTCAATTGCAGAAAAAACGTTTAATGGAAATATTGCAACAATATCTATCAAACAAAGAACGATTGCTAATGAGAATGGGGGATGCAATTTTACCCGTATTCCAGTAACTTTTGTTGACCAAGATTGGAATAAGGAGAAAAGGATTATTGAATTTACAGGTGTTTCAACAACTCAAAGTATTAATTTGAGCTTCAATCCAATTAATTGTTTTATTGATTTGGAAGAAGAAATTGCTGATGCAACCTTAGATAATTATAAAACGATTGATAGTATTGGGACCTTTCATTTCCCAAACACCTATTTCTTTGCAAATATTCTTTCAAATCCTGATTCAGTTTTTCTAAGAACAACACTTCATTGGTTGGGTGATGAAGAAAATAGCCCAATGATTAACGGAGTTCATCGCATTAGTAGAAAGCATTATTGGACAATTGAGGGTATGGGTTTGGAGAATTGTCAAATTGAGGGTAATTTTTTCTACAAGTTAGTTTCTGGATCAAACAATTTCGACAATGATTTAATTAGCAAGTATTCTTCTTTAGACTCTTTAATGCTATTATATAGACCAAATCATAATGCCGATTGGATTCCTGTTAAAACAAATGATGCAAATAACACTTCAGGCTATCTAAAGCTTAATGCTCTTTGGGAAGGAGATTATATTATGGCAATAGGCGATAAAAGTATTATTGGTTTAGCTAATCTTGATAAGGCTTGTGAACCGAAAATGAAATTGTATCCAAACCCTGTTAGAGACATGGTAAATCTTAAATTCTCAGATATAAAGGATGATTATAACTTAATTATTACCGATAATATGGGAAAAGAATTCCATAACGCAAAAATAATCAAGGGTTCAACTAATATTCAATTTAATATTAATTTAAATTCAGGACTGTATATTATTTCACTTGTTTCTAAGGACAAACAGACTCTAATTAGAGAAAAAATGATAGTTATTAAATAAAAATTTTGATTTAGTGTTTACTTTTTCGAGGAATCTGTGTTGTTATAATTGTAGATGATTTATGGAAAGAAATAAAGACTTAATAGACTTGATAAATCTTTGCAAACAGAATGACTCAATAGCTCAACAAAAGCTGTTTAATAACTATAAAAACAATCTGTTCGCATTGTGTATGAGATATTCAAAATCGAGTTCTGAGGCAGAAGATATGCTCTTGGAGGGTTGGATGAGAATATTCAAATCTATTGATAGTTTTGAGATAAATAATGGTTTTAACTCTTTTGTTTTTGAGGGTTGGATTAGGAAAATTATGATAAACAATGCAATTAATATTTATAGGACAAACAAAAAGCATAATTTAAATGAGAAATATGTTGACCAAAGTTGCATAGATGATAAAGAAATTTATGAAACAGATTATATGTTTTCCGAAGAAGAACTAATTACTTGCGTTCAGAAACTTCCAAAAGCCCTAAAAGTTATTTTTAACCTCTCGGCAATTGATGGATATAGCAATAAAGAGATTAGTCAAGAATTAAATATGACAACAGACAGCGTTAAGTCTAATCTATATAAGGCAAGAAAAGCTTTAAGAGAAAATTTAGAACAAATAGCGAACAACGATTTGAGATGAAAGATATAGATAAATTATTCAGTAAATTAAAGGATACAGAGATTGAGTCTCCAGATATTTGGAATAGACTCGAGACTCAGTTAGGGAATACTCCAAAAACTAATTTTAGTAGTAATTTAGATAAAGTTGGTGAAGTAAAATCATTAACAGCAACTACGATACTAAAAACTGTTGGCATTCTTGCTTCAATTGGAGTTATAGGTATTGGTTCATATTTAATAGTTGATAATATTAATAATAGATCTAAAGAAGAAACGATTGTTAAAACTCAAATAGAATCTCCTAAAACAAATAAAGAATCTATAGACTCAAAAAATAAAGAGAAAACTATAAACTGTGAGCAGGCTAAGCTAATAAAAGGTGAAGAAAAGGTTATAGTTTCAAATTCAAAGAAAGAAGAGCTAACAACATCATTTAAGGTCAGTGATGAAGCAAATATAGTTCTTGAGAATAATAACTATACAATCAAAACAATCAATACGTCCAATTCTTACCCATCCGAAATAACAGTTGATTATATCAAAAAAGATAGTTTAAAGCCTATTGAAAAGGTTATGCCTATTATTTCAGAAATCCCAAAATTTAAACCCTCTAATGTCATTACCCCTAATGGTGATGGAATAAATGATGTGTTTGCTATTAAAGATGTTGATAAATTTCCAGATAATTGTCTAATTATTTTTGACCGCAATGGTAAGTCGGTGTTTAAATGTAGGGGTTATAAGAATAATTTTAACGCCATCAACATTCCTCTTGGTACCTATTTCTATAAGTTCGAATACAATGATTTAGGTAAAAAAGTAACTAAGACAGGAAGTATTACTGTGATGTAAGAAATCGAGTTTTAAGTATTTTTTTAATAAAATAATCGGTTAAATCTCTTGAGTGTTACAAAAAGTTACTAATATTGCAAATTATTTTTGCATAATCTATGAAACCACAAGTTAACAAATTAAGAGCGATTATTAGCTTCAACAAGCTAACAAAGAGTCAATTATTACTATTCAGTCAAGCTTATCCAGAGGGATACGCCTCACATATTCAAAAAATCAACAAACCATCAGGCGATATTATCTATGTTGTACCTTTCGAAACCGAGGATACAATATATATGGTTAAGGTTGATGTTAAGGTTGATGCCAAACTAACAGAAGAAGAATTCGACAAAGAAATCCTAAATGCTTCAAAGAGTCACGATTTTTCTGATGAGCAGGAGAAAGAGGAAGAGGAAGAAGAAGATAAGCCTTCAAAAGATACTTTCGTCCTTGTACATGGAGATTATGCGGAGAACAAAATTGAAGACGAAGACGATGATGAGGAGGAGGAATCTGAGGAGGATAAAAATTAAAACAATATAATTATGAATATATTTGAACAAAGAAAAGAAAAAGAGATGAGAATTGCTCAATCAATGTCAAAAGTTAAGCATCTTCTTGCTGTTGGCAGTGGAAAGGGTGGTGTAGGTAAATCTACTGTCTCTGCTAATATTGCTATTAGCCTTGCTCAACTTGGATTTAAGGTTGGTTTGGCTGATGTGGATATTTACGGACCTTCAATTCCAACTCTTTTTAACATAGAGAACGAAGAAGTAGTTGGTCAAGAAATTGAAGGCAAACTACATTTTCTTCCAATAGAGAAATTTGGGATAAAACTAATGTCTATTGGTTTCTTTGTTGATAGTACTAAGGCCTTAATGTGGCGTGGACCAATGGCTTCAAACACTGTAATTCAAATGCTCTCTGAAACTCTATGGGGAGAATTAGATTATTTGATTTTTGATATGCCTCCAGGAACAGGAGATATTCAACTAACTCTATCAAATGATTTCAAGCTCTCAGGAGCAGTCTTTGTTTCCACACCTCAACAACTATCTGTTTCTGATGTTAGAAGAGCAGTCAATATGTTTACAAACGAAAGCGTTAATGTTCCAGTTTTAGGTTTAGTTGAAAACATGGCGTATTTTACTCCTAAAGAACTTCCTGACAACAAGTATTATTTATTTGGAAAAGGAGGAACAGAGGCACTATCTAAGGAATTAGATCTCGAAGTATTGGGTCAAATCCCTATTTCTGAAGATATTTCTGAAACAAATGATAGTGGAAATCCAATAAGTTTGATTGTTGATTCGTTAGAGAGTAATAGTTTTTTGAGTTTAGCTCGAAAAATCAATGAAAAACTAAGTAATAATAATAAATAACAAATATCATGACACCAGAAGAAAAACAAGCATTAGAAATAAAAGTAAAAGAAGTTTTAGAACAAATTAGACCATACCTACAAAGTGATGGAGGAGATTTGAAATTTGTAAACATGACTGACGATAAAGTTGTTTATGTAGAACTTCAAGGACACTGTGGATCATGTCCTCATGCTATGATTACCTTAAAACAAGGAGTAGAACAAGCAGTTATTGAGGCTCTTCCTGAGATTAAATCTGTTGAGAGAGTATAGTTAATAATGATCTATACTAAAACTGGAGATAGAGGAACAACATCTTTGATTGGAGGAAAGAGAGTGCCTAAATATGATTTAAGAGTTGAGTGTTACGGAACATTAGACGAATTAAATTGTCATATAGGACTTGTAAGAGACCTAATCATTAAAAGAGATAGAAAATTAGGTAAATCAACAAAAGAGATTGAGTCTAATTCTATTGCGGCTGAACTCTTATCTATAATCAATACTATATTTAATGCTCAAGCAATTGTTGCATGTGAAGATCCAGAAATCAAAACACTTCCTCCTATTACTGATGATCATGTTTTGCTCCTTGAAAAGAGAATTGATTTATTAGAAGGTGAGTTACCTAAGATTAAAAGTTTCATTTTACCTACAGGATATTATATTTTTTCAGAAATGCAAGTTGCCAGAACAATTTGCAGAAGGGCTGAAAGACTTTTATGTAAACTAAACGACGAACAAGGGGTTGATCCGCAGGTTCTAATCTACACTAATCGCTTGTCTGATTATCTTTTCATTGTGTCGAGAAAACTAATGATTGATAGGGGTAAAGAAGAAATTTTATGGACTCCGTAATCTAAGATAAAAAGAATAAAATGCTTTTAATTTTAAAATAAATCAGGTTAAATTTGTTTGTACAAGAATTAATACTACTTTTGCAAAAAATTAGAGGGTTATTTTTAATTTTAGGAGTATAAACTTAAAATAATTGTAAACAATGTATTGGACATTAGAATTAGCTTCAAAATTAGAAGACGCACCATGGCCAGCAACACGTGAAGAGCTTTTAGACTACGCTTTAAGAAGCGGTGCGCCGGCAGAGGTTGTTGAAAATCTTACTGAAATAGAAGATGAGGGAGAGACTTATGATAGTATAGAAGATATTTGGACAGATTATCCTACAAAGGATGATTTCTTCTTTCATGAAGATGAGTACTAAAACTATAACTAAGAAAAGAAAGAAAAGCGTTTTGATAATTCAGGACGCTTTTTTTATTTGCCTTAGATTCTTATATTTACATTCAATGCGTTAGTTTAAAGCATAAAATATTCATAACATATAACTAATTTCAAAGACTAAATCATTAGAGGTAAGTATTAAAATTTCTATCTCTTTATTTGAAATTGCTAAGATGTGCATCTGTGTTTGCTAAGATGTACATCTCACGCTGCTAAGATGTACATCTAAAGAATCTAAGATGTACATCTGAGTAAAATGGTTCTTTGTTTAAGTAATTTAAAACAGCGTTTCAATAAATTAATACAGCGTTTTAGAAATTTTATATGGCGTTTTGTTTTATTTATTTATTGATAATGATTATCTTTGCATTAGTTTGTTATATTTATTTAGTCAAATTTATATCTATTTATATGAAAAAACAATTATTATTTCTACTTACCTTTTTCTTTATTCAAGGTCTTTTTGCTCAAAATATAGGAATCGGAATGAAAGGGTATCTTAATTCTCAGGGAAAGAAATCTTCCTATTCGTTTTCTGAAAAATACTCTTATCGAAATATTGAAGGGATTAAGCATATATCAACTATCATTAGGGTAAATAGCAGTTTTGACGAAAGCCAACTTTTGAAAAACAATTGCAAGATTGGTTCAAGAATTGGTAATATAATAACTGTTTATATCCCTCTTGATAGGGTTTCTGATGTTGTAGGAATTAAAGGGATTGAAGAAATAGAAACCTCCAGGAAGGTTAGTTCTCCTGATCTGAACAAAGCAACAAGTGATATTAGTGCTGATTTAGTTTGGCAGGGTTTTGAACTTCCTACTCCTTATAGTGGAAAGGATGTGATTATTGGTATTACCGACTGGGGCTTTGACTACACTCATCCTATGTTTTACGACACTCTAATAAATAATTATAGGATAATTGCTGCCTGGGATCAGTTTCGAAATCAAGGACCTGCTCCAGCTGGTTTTCAATATGGAACTGTGTTTGAAGGAAAGGAAGCTCTTCTTGCTGCACAAAGCGACACATTAAATATTTACAAAATTGGATACCACGGAACCCATGTTGCTGGAATTGCTGCAGGGGCAGGGGCGATGATAAATTATAAAGGTATTGCTCATGGAGCTGAATTATTATTTGGAACTTTTCTTATTGATGAGTCAGGTGTTTTGGATGCTTATTCTTGGATGCGTTCGATGGCTCAAGAAAGGGGTAAGAGATTAGTAATTAATGGAAGTTGGGGTTTGTATAATATTGGCTTAATGGATGGTACTTCATTGTTTGACCAGGCTATCGATTCTATGTCTATAAATGATAATATAGTTTTTGTGACCAGTGGAGGTAATAATGGATTTGTTGACTTTCATATCAAAGCTGACTTTAATGCAAACGATACAGTCTCAACTGGCATTGCTTTCGACTTCCAAAGTCATGCTCCAAACTATTGGGGACAATCAATAACCCTTACTGGTGATAGCACTGATAGGTTTTCTTCAAGGTTAGAGTTTTATGATGGAAGTTTTAACTTATTACATGAAACTCCTTGGGTTAATACTATTTCAAATGATTGTCTTCTTGACACTTTAGTAATCATTGGTAGCGACTCTATAATTTATAATGCTGCCTCTGTTTCTTCAACTTCTCTTTCAAACCGACCAATTCAAGAATGGGCAGTAAGATTATCAAATATTCGACCAGCACAGTACTATGTAATTCTATCTATGAAATCCCCTAATGGTTATGTTCATGCATGGAACGTTGCTTGCCTTTCAACAGGAGTGGGTAACTGGGGATTGAGATTTTGCAAATATAGAGCTACAGATATTTTAGGTGATGCTCTTTATGGCGTTGGAGAGCCTGCTGTTTGTAGTAGTGCAATTTCGGTCGCAGCACACACTTCCCGACCAAGAGGAACTTATAATGGAGGACAAAGAGCAAGTTTTTCAAGCATTGGTCCAAGAATAGATGGGGCAGTAAAACCAGAGATATCAGCACCAGGAGTTAATGTTATATCCTCGCTAAACTCTTTTGCAAATGAAGAAGACTTTTCTTCTACTTCTTCAGTTGAATTTGAAGGAAGGAGTTATCCTTTTGGGCCACTATCAGGAACCTCAATGTCAGGTCCAGTTGTAACAGGTGTTGTAGCTTTAATGCTTGAGGCTAATCCTAACCTTAGTCCATCAAAAATCAAAGAAATTATTAAAGAAACGGCACGACAAGACGCAAACACAACTTCTAATCTGCCAAATAATAGTTGGGGATGGGGCAAGATCTCTGCCCTTGATGCAGTCAAAAGAGCTGTTGAGTTAATTGGTTTAGACGATGAAATTGATAATAACCCAACTCTAATCCTTTATCCAAACCCGATGAGTGACGAACTAAATATCCTATCAAATCATAGGGTAAAGACTGTTGAGATCTATGATATTTTTGGAAGAAAGCTCATCTCAAAAGATAAAAACATAGATTTAATTGATGTTTCAACTCTAAGTAATGGAGTTTATATTATCTCTATTTCTCTGGATGACAAAGTTTTAAACTATAAGATAATAAAAAGATAGTTTGTTTTGAGCTTATATTAAAAAAAAATAGTAATTTTGAACCTTAAAGTATTATTGGACAAATCAAAAAAAAGAAATAAATATGAACATTCCAGAAAATTTAAAGTATTCTAGCGACCACGAATGGTTAAGAGTTGAAGGTGATGAAGTCTTTATTGGTATAACAGATTTTGCACAACACGAATTAGGTGATATCGTATTCGTTGATGTTGACACTGAAGGTGAAGACGTTGATAAAGATGAAGTATTTGGTTCAGTTGAAGCGGTTAAAACTGTTTCAGACCTTATTATGCCAATCTCTGGTGAAGTTTTAGAGTTTAATGCACATCTTGAAGAAAATGCTGCAGCAATCAACACAGATCCTTATGGAGAAGGTTGGATCATTAAAGTTAAACCTAGCAACTTAGCAGAAATGAATGAATTAATGGATGCAAAGGCTTATTCAGCATTTATTGGTATCTAATAAATAAAGAATAAAAATATAAATTAAGATGCTACAATTATTATGATTGAGCATCTTTTTTTGTTTAGAATTGAAAATGAGAAATAGGAAGTTAAATATAGTTCTATTTGTTCTATGGATAGCATTAATGATGTATGGGATACTGTCTCCTTCAGACTTATTGCCAAAGAGTATAGGCTTGTTTTCCTTTATTCCCTTTTTCGATAAATTTGTTCATGCAGGAATGTTTGGTGGTTTCTCATTTCTCTTGTTTTGGTTAGTAATTGAAAGAAAGAAAATCTTCAAATCTCTTCTAATAACCTTTATTATTTCAGTAAGTTTTGGGATAATAACTGAATTAGCCCAGCTCATTTTGTCTGAAATAACCCATAGGAGTTTTGAGTTTATGGACCTCTTAGCAGATGCTTTGGGAGTAGTTCTTTCTATGCTATTATGCTATTTGATTTACATCAAACAAGAAGCCAACAAAAGGAAAACTCATCATAAACAAAAAATAATTAGATAAACTATTGTTAGTAACAATTTAATTTCTATCTTTGCAAACTCAATTGATGGAATTTAATAAGATAAAAATATAATAAAGTAGGTAAGAATATGTATTTAGAAACCGAAAAGAAAAAAGAAATTTTTGCACAATATGGTAAATCAGACACCGATACTGGTTCTATTGAAGGGCAAATAGCATTGTTCACATTCCGCATTCAACATCTTACTCAACATGTTCGTGGAATGAAGAAAGATAAGTTTACAGAACGTTCATTGGTTAGATTAGTAGGAAAAAGAAGACGTTTGTTAGACTATCTAAAAGAAAAAGATGTTTTAAAATATCGTGAATTAATTAAACAATTAGGTATTAGAAAGTAATTTCTTTATCAATTGTGTTATGAAAAAAGGCAATTAGCTTCTAATTGCCTTTTTTTGTGTATAAATACTTGTGGAGTAAAAGAAGCAAATGAATGATTAATCTAATGTTGCTCCAGTTAGAAAAGAGGTAAATAAAAATAATAAGATGGAAGGAATTAAAAAAATCTTCACACTTGAAGATGGACGCCAAGTCGAAATTGAAACAGGCAAATTAGCTAAGCAAGCTGACGGTTCTGTTGTTGTTAAAATGGGAAACACTATGCTTTTAGCAACTGTGTGTGCCCGAAAAGAAGCAGGAGAGAATGTGGACTTTATGCCGCTAACTGTTGATTATCAAGAAAAATACGCTTCTGTTGGACGTTTCCCAGGAGGTTTCTTCAAAAGAGAAGCTCGTCCATCAGAGTACGAAATACTTATAGCTCGTTTAGTTGACAGAGCATTGCGTCCTTTATTCCCAGAAGATTACCATGCTGAGGTACAGGTTGCAATAACATTAATTTCAGGTGACCAAACTGTGCCACCAGATGCACTTGCAGCACTTGCAGCATCAGCAGCACTTGCAGTTTCAGATATTCCTTTCAATGGACCAGTGTCTGAGGTTAGAATTGCATCTATTGATGGTAAATTTATTTTATGGCCATCAATTGAAGAAATTGAAAAGGCAGAGATGTCACTTATTGTTGCTGCAACAGAAGAAAACATCATGATGGTTGAGGGAGAGATGAAGGAAACTTCTGAAGAAATGATGCTTGAGGCTTTGAAGATAGCACATAACTCAATCAAACAACATTGTCAAGCAATAAAAGAATTAGAAGCAATGGTTGGTAAAACTCAAAAAAGAGAATACTGCCATGAAGATAATGACTTAGAACTAAAAGAAGCTATTCACAACGCTACTTACCAAAAATGTTATGACTTTGCAAAGCAAGGAATTGCTTGTAAGAATACCCGTTCAGAAGGTTTTAAAACTTTCAAACAAGAATTTATTGATACCCTAACACCAGAAATAGCTAAAGAAAAAGCATACTTAATCAGCCGTTACTATCACGCAGTTGAGAAAGAGGCTATGAGAGATATGGTTTTAGTTGAAAGAACTCGTCTTGATGGTAGAAAATTAGATGAAATCAGACCAATATGGGCTGAGGTTAACTATCTACCAACAACTCACGGATCTGCAATCTTCACTCGTGGAGAAACACAATCCCTTACAACATGTACATTAGGAACAAAACTTGATGAACAAATCATTGATGGTGCAATCATAGACGGAAAGAACGATTTCATACTACACTATAACTTCCCAGGCTTCGCAACCGGAGAGGTAAAAGGAAACAGAGGAACATCAAGAAGAGAAATCGGACACGGTAACTTAGCAATGAGAGCTCTTAAACAAGTTTTCCCTTCCAAAGAAGAATGTCCTTACACAATTCGTATTGTTTCTGATATCTTAGAATCTAACGGTTCTTCATCAATGGCAACAGTATGTGCAGGATGTTTAGCACTTATGGATGCAGGGGTGAAAATCACTAAACCAGTATCTGGAATAGCAATGGGACTTATTGCAAAAGACGGGAAATGGGCAGTGCTTTCTGATATCTTAGGAGACGAAGACCACTTAGGTGATATGGACTTCAAGGTAACAGGAACAAGAGATGGCATCACAGCTTGTCAAATGGATATAAAATGTGATGGACTTTCTTATGAAATCCTTGCACAAGCACTTTCTCAAGCAAACCAAGGAAGAATGCATATCTTAGGAATTATTGAACAAACCATGTCAGCTCCAAGAGAAGACTACAAATCATTTGTTCCAAGAGTTGTTAAACTTACAATTCCAAAAGAATTTATTGGAGCAATAATTGGACCTGGTGGAAAGATTATCCAAGAAATGCAAAAAGAAACAAAGACTATTATCGTTATTGAAGAAAGAGACGAAATGGGACATATTGATATTGTTTCTGTTAATAAAGAAGGAATTGAAGCAGCACTTGCAAGAATTAAAGCAATAACCACTGTTCCAGAAGTTGGTGAAGAATACGAAGGAGTTGTAAAGAACATTCAAGCATTTGGAGCATTTGTTGAATTCTTACCAGGAAAAGATGGTTTACTACATGTTTCTGAAATTTCATGGGAGAGAGTAAATAATGTTGAAGATGTATTGAAATCAGGTGATAAAATAAAAGTTAAGCTAATAGAGGTTGATAAAAAGACTGGCAAATACAAACTATCACACAAAGCAGTACTTCCAAAACCAGAAGGATTTGTTGAAAGACCACCAAGACCAGCTTCAGATCGTCCAAGCTATTCAGACCGTAGTGGTTCAGACCGCAATGGCTCAGATCGCAATAGCTCTGATAGAAGCATAGAACGTCCAAGGCCACAAAAGCCACAACGTCCAACCGATGATAATTTCAACGTAGAATAATAAATTTTACATGAAAAATACTTTTAAAGGCTGTTTCATAATTTGAGACAGCCTTTTTTTGTGTCCTTAAGTCTTTGATCTAATTCTCTAAGTCTTTGATTTAATTTTTTATTCCTTTGATTCACGAAATTCTTTCTTTGATTCATTTTCTTGTCTCTTAGTTTTGTTAAATAATATTAGAAAATCTAAATTCTAACGAAAATAAAGAGAGAAACCATTTTTTAATCAAAGTCATAATTCATAATGTTATAAAGTCTATAAATAATGATAAATATTAACTAATGAAGTTACAATTAATTATCTCAAGCCGTTCTTATGTATCTAATTTTATTGCATTTATATCAAGTAAAAGATTATTTATGCATTTTTAACGCCTAAAAGTTTGTTTTATTTAAAAATAAATGTATGTTTGCTCCTTGATTTTGACTAATTTTATATGATTATTATATTTTCAATTATTTAATTTATGTTTAACTAAAATTCAAAAGAGATGAAACGATTATTATTCTTTTTGATGGCAATAATGTTTGCCATTTCAGGTTGGACCCAATCTGGCTTGTTTGAAAATTTCTCGAGTACGGCCTTCCCTCCAACAGGCTGGACAAAATTAACCGGACTATCTTCAGCGGCCTTTAATGGTACAGCTCCTACCACGACTACAAGTGGCTGGTTGAAAGTTACTACAGGTTATGGGATAAGTAATTCCCATCCTAAAGCAAATGTTTATGGCTCAAGTTGTAAATATTGGTTAGTAACTCCTTCTATCGATTTAGGAACTACAGGAAATTACGCATTGGCATTCGATTTAGCATTAACTGCTTACGGTTCCGCTAGTGCACCGAATTCCACAGCTCGTCCAGATGATAAATTTATGGTTATTGTTTCCACTGACAATGGAGCAACTTGGCAACAAACAAATGCAACTATTTGGGATAACCAAGGTTCAGTAAATGTATTTGATAACATTCCAAATATAAGTCAAAATATAAATATAGATCTTTCTGCTTACACTGGTCAAGTTAAAATTGCTTTTTATGTTGAATCAACTGTAAATAATGGAGATAATGATTTACATATTGGGAACGTGGAAGTCTTTACGTGTCCTTCTCCTAAAAATGTAATTGTAAATAATATTACAACATCAAGTGCTAATGTTTCTTGGAATCTTTCAAGTGCTATTGGATACACTATAGAATATAAACCTTCTTCTGTTTCTGATTGGGCATTAGCTACATCTATACCTGCAATTCCTTCTAACTCATATGTTATTACTGGGTTATCTTCAAATACTACTTATGATTATAGAATTAAAGCTATATGTACTTCTGGGGTTGACGAAAGTGCTTGGAATGTTTCTTCTTTTAAAACACCATGCGATCCAATATCAGCAATGCCATATACAGAAAGTTTTGACACTTACGGTACTGGAAGCTCAGCTACTTCTTATCCAGGGTGTTGGTCAAGAAATGTCTCAAATTATTCTTCAATTACTCCTTATATAACAACTACAAATTTCTCTTCACCAGGTTCAATGTATTTTACTGCTTATAATAACACAAGATCAGTTGCAGTATGTAATCAGATTGCATCATCAATTCCTATTAATACTCTAACTGTTGAATTCAAAATGCGTTATTCAACAATTTATCCTAGTGGAATTCAAGTTGGAATTATGTCAGACCCTAACGATTTTTCAACATTTGTGCCTGTTGGCTCTCCTCAGGTAATCTCTGCAACTAATGTTTGGGAAGATAAAGTAGTTATGTTAAGTGATTATGCAGGAACAGGTAAATACATTGCTTTAGCTGCAATTGCACCTGCTTCTCAGTCTGCATATGCTTATGTTGATGATTTTAAAGTTGATTATACTCCTTCATGCCCAAATGTTTATGGATTAAACCTTGGATTGGTTACATCAACATCAGTATCCGTTAATTGGAATGATGATGGAGATCAAGGAGATGGATATAATATTGCGTATGCGACAAATTTAACCGGACCATTTGATCCCTCAACTGCAACAATAATACCAATACAAACAGGTACTACATTACCTTATATTATAACTGGACTTACCCCTGGGGCTACCGTTTGGGTATCAGTTCAAAGAGGTTGTTTAGGAAATTGGACAGCTGCTCAAAATATAATACTTCCAGCAAATGTAAATGCATTACCTTTTATATGTGATTTTGAAGACCCAGCTGTTAATTCTAAATGGACTCTTCATAATGGAGCCTTAGTTAATAAATGGTATATTGGTGCTCCAGGAGCTTTTGGAACAGGAAATGGATTATTTATATCTAATGATAATGGCTTGTCAGCTTCTTACTCCACTAGTTTGACTTCTGTTGTTATGGCTTCTGCATTAGTAGAATTTAATAATGCGACTGAATTTGAATTGTCTTTTGATTGGAAAGCAGTTGGTGAAAATAGCTGGGACTGTATAAATGCATATGTAATTCCATTTGGAGTTGCAATTGTTCCTTCAACAAATCCTTTAGATATTTATAAAGTTACACCAACATATTTAAGCGCATCTTCTAATTGGCAAAATAAAGTTATTAGTTTAGGTTCTCAATACTCAAATTCAATTAGACAACTTGTATTTGTTTGGAAAAATGATGGTAGTGGAGGAAGTAACCCTCCTGCAACTATTGATAATGTTGAATTAATTGGTATAACATGTCCGACTCCAAGTAATTTAGTAGTTAATTCAACTACACTTACAAGTGCTGATTTGTCTTGGAATGAGAATGGTAATGCTTCGCAATGGAGAGTTAAATACTCAAAAGATAATGGAGCAACATGGCAAACACAAACTGCAACAACAAACACTAACTTTATATTAACAGGATTAGATCATTCTTCATCATATACTGTTAATGTATATTCTTTATGTTCTACAACAGATTCAAGTTCATTTATTACAGGAACCATTAATACATCTTGTGTTATAATAGATCAATTGCCATGGACAGAAGGTTTTGAATCAATTGCTGTTGCGAATCAACTACCTGCTTGTTGGTCATCTACTAATTTAGGATCAAAGACCCTTACTCAGATTATAAATTCTTCAGATGGTAGAACTGCAAGAACAGGAACTAAGAGTGCTTCATTTGTGTATGGATGTAATGATAAGTTTACCACCCCTTCATTTCAATTACTTGGAGGCACTAATTATGCTTTCACATTCTGGTATGTTACAGATGGAAGTGATGGATGGACAAGCCTTCAAGCAAGATATGAAAATGTAAATGATGCGAGCATAAATGCAATAATTGGAACACCAGTTCTTAATGAAACTAACACAACATATCAACAATATTTAGCTGTTTTCACTGCACCTTCAGATGGAGAATATAAATTTGATATAGAATGTCAAGCAACTTATTCTCCTGTTTATTTAACAATTGACGATATTGGACTTGAGATATCTAATTGTGGAATTCCAGGTAATGTTGTTTTATCAAATATTACAGCTGCAAGTGTGGATATGTCATGGGATATTGGAACGAACAACAAATGGATTGTGCAATATAAAATCTCTGATGATGATACATGGACAAGCAATACAATATTAACAAATACTTATTCTTTCACAGGTTTGCTTCCTCAAACATCATATGATATTAGAGTAGCTTCACTTTGCGGAACTGATACCTCAATTTTTGTTTCTAACACAATTAATACGCTTTGCGATGCAATATCAAGTTTCCCTTGGACAGAAAACTTTGATGTTTTATCATCAGGAGAATTCCCTATGTGTTGGCACAGACCTGTAATATACAGTGGCTATCCACAAATAAGTATCTCTTCCACAAGAGTTCATAGCGCTCCTTCAAGTTTGGAAATTCATTCAGCTACAGGTTCTCCAACATATGCTATTACTCCGCAAATTAATGGAGATATCAATACTTTAAGAGTTGAATTTTGGTCTATGGCAGAAAGTGCAACTTCGTCAGGAACAATAGAAGTTGGATTAATGTCAGACCCTACAGATATAACTACTTTTGAAAGTGTTCAAATAATACAACCAACAACAAATGCATATACTAAAAACGAAGTGTCATTCATAGGGACCACATTAACAGGCTCTAATAATTACATTGCGTTTAGACAAAATACAAATTCAAATTGGTATTATTGGATTGACGATATTGTTGTTGATTATATCCCTTTCTGTGAAAAACCAACACAAATAACCGCTTCAAATATTACAAATAATGCAGCTAATATTTCATGGGTTTCAGGAAATAATAATGATATTGCATGGTGGTTATACTATAAAGAAAGCTCGGAATTAGATTACGATTCTATATATATTACAGCTTCACCATACACACTTCAAGGACTTAACTCAAATACAATATACGATTATTATTTAATAACTGATTGTGCTTCTGAATTATCAGAGCAATCTAATGTATTTAACTTTACGACTCTATGTGATGCAATATCAAGTTTCCCATGGACTGACAACTTCGATACTTATGGCACAGGATCAACTAAATATCCTAATTGCTGGAGTAGGCTAAACACATATTCTTCAACTATGCCATACATAACTACAACAAATCACTCTGCTCCGGGTTCTCTATACTTCAGTGCAGGTACAGGAACTTATAATGTTGCAATTTTCCCCGAAATAGATGCTTCAGTTTCTGTTAGTGATTTAATGACATCATTCTGGATGAGAAAAGGGAATGCAACATCTAAAGTAATTATAGGCGTTATGGCTGATCCAACTGATATTACTACTTTTGACAGTATTACCACTATTTCTCCAACTGCATCATCAGTATGGGAAGAAATGGAAGTTGAATTTTCTTCATATAATGGTAATGGACGATATATTGCATTTTTATCAAAATACAATACTACAACTAATACTATATATATTGATGATGTTTATCTTGATTATATTCCTTCATGTGCAAAACCAATATCTATTACTGCAAGTTCTACAGCAAATAGTATAAATGTAGAAATTACTCCAGCAGAAATTTCAGATACAGAATGGTATGTTTTCTATAGAGAAGCAATCGCAAATAATTGGGATTCTATCTATACTGCAACTACTGTTGCTACAATACCTAATTTGATGCCGCAAACCTCTTACGAAATATATGCTAAGACCGTATGTTTTGATGGAACTAAATCTCATCCTACTTCCTCATTAAACTTTTCAACAAGACAAATACCTATACCAACCCCTTATTTATCTGACTTTGAAGAACAAAATAATAATGATTGGTTTATTAGGAATGGTTCTTGTGTTAATAGATGGATGATAGGTACTCCAACAGGAGGAACAAGCAACGCATTATTTATTTCAGAAAACAATGCAGATGCTACTTATGCAATAGGATCATTTAGTGTTGTTATTGCAGAAAAATTATTTGAAATAACAACAGCGGACAGTCTTGATTTAAGCTTTGACATAACTATTGGTGGTGAATCTTCATGGGATTATCTAAAAGTATTCTTAGTTGATAAGGACACAGTATTCAATCCTTCAATAGCAGCTACTCCTTTTTCTGTAAATAGTTATAGTAATGAAGTTATTATGGTAAATGGAACAAACAAATATATTAATCTTCTTTCTGGAACTCAAACTCTAACAACAAGATTTGTTAGTCCAGGATTAGGTGTTCAAAAGAAGCTAGTATTTGTATGGAAAAATGATGGCTCAGGAGGAACTCAACCTTCAGTTACTATTGACAACCTATCATTACTTAATGTGTTTACTTGCTTTGAGCCAACAAGCCTTGTTGCAGAGCCATCTATAACAACTTCTTCTTTAACTTGGGCAGCAGGTGCCGCAGAAACTCATTGGCAAGTTAGACAAGGTTTAACAGGAAACGAGGTTGATCTTACAGTGGCAAGTTATCAAGCTAACGGATTAACTCCAAGTACAGAATATGTATATTACGTAAGAAGTTATTATGCAGAAGGTCAATATTCAATGTGGGTACCAATAACATTCACAACCTTAGCAATTCCACAAAGAGTTACAACAATTGCAGCAACTGCTATAGACCAAACCATTGCAACTCTAAATGGAACAATTGTCGTAGGAAGTGAAGCAATAACAGATCAGGGTTTTGTTTGGAGACAAATAGGATCTAATGATACAACATGGTTAGAATCAACTGCAACATTAACTGATGGAGCAATAAGTCTTGATATAACAAGCTTGTTAGCTAATGCTAATTATGAGTTTAGAGCTTATGCAACAACACAATCTGCAACTATTTTCGGAAGAATATCAACATTCTTAACTCTTCCTGCACCACCAGCTGCACTAACAAGTCCAGCAACTGCAATCGCACAAACAGTTGTAACCTTAAATGCTATAATCACAGAAGGAAGTCAACCTCTAACAGAAAAAGGTTTTGAATGGAGACTAGAAGGAGAAACTACTTGGACAACAATAATTTCTACATTAACTGAAGATGCAATAACATATGATTTAACTGGCTTAGTAGCAAGTACAGATTATGAATTTAGAGCATTTGCTTCAAGTGCAACCGAAACAGCTTATGGATTAGTTCAAAGCTTTACAACTCTTGATATCGTTCCTCCAACAGTTCTAACAACTCAAGCAACAGCAATTGAACAAACCGTTGCAACAATAAATGCTAATATCATTTTGGGAAGTGAAGAAATCACAGACCAAGGTTTTGATTGGAGATTATTTGGAGAAACATCATGGACAACAGTTTCATCAACTCTAATAGGCGAAGCATTAAATTATAACCTAAGCGGCTTAATAGCAAGCACAGATTATGAATTTAGAGCTTTCGTAACAACTGCATCAGGTAGTATTTATGGAGAAGTTGAATCATTTGTAACTCTTGCAATTGTACCTCCAACACCTATAACAGGTATAGCAGAGGCATTTGAACAAACTATTGAAATCTTAAATGGTAGCATTACTTTGGGAAGTGAATTAATCACAGACCAAGGATTTGAATGGAGATTATTAGGCGAAACTGCATGGACACCATTAACTGTTGCTTTAATTGATAATGCAATGAATCATAATTTAACTGGCTTAACTGCTAATACTCATTATGAATTTAGAGCTTATGCAACAACAGCGTCAGGAACTGTTTATGGAGAGGTTAATTCTTTCAGAACTCTAGCAATGCCTCCACCAGTAGTAACAACAGGTTTGCCAACATCAATTACTCAAATATCAGCAATCCTTAATGGTACAGCTGTTCAAGTAATGGCACCTATCTTATCTCAAGGATTTGAATGGAGAGTATTAGGAGAAAACACATGGACTTCCATAGTAACAACCTTAGTTGCTGATGCAATGTCTCATAACCTAACAGGCTTAACTGCATATACAGTTTATGAATATAGAGCATTTGCAACCACTGAAGAAGGAAATGTTTACGGACAAACACAAAACTTCAGAACCCTTCCAATACCAGTAATTGCTATAACTACTCCAGCAACAGACGTAACCCAAGTTATTGCAACACTAAATGGAGCAATTACTCTAGGAAGTGAAGTCTTAACAGCACAAGGCTTTGAATGGAGAAAAGTAGGCGTAAATACATGGACAGCAATAAGCTTAACAGAAGATGTTCTAACAAGTAACTTAACTGGCTTGATAGCTAGCACAAATTATGAGTACAGAGCATTTGCAACGACAGAATCAGGAACCGTTTATGGTCTAACCCAAAACTTCACAACCCTTCAAATCGTACCACCAACCGTTGCAACTCTTGCATCAACACAAGTTGGGCAAACAACAGCAACCCTAAATGGAACAATTGAATTAGGCAGTGAATTACTAATCTCACAAGGCTTTGAATGGAAATTAGCAAGTGCAACAGCATGGACGCAAGAAACAACAATCTTGACAGACAGTGCTTTAACTCATAACCTAACAGGCTTAACACCTAATAGAGCTTATCAGTTTAGAGCATATGCAATAACTCAAGCAGGAACAACATACGGTATAACTCAAACAATAAATACCTTAGCTATTCCTCAAATCGTTATAACTAATACAGTTGATGCTATAACAGAAACAACTGCAACTCTAAATGGTGTCCTTACATCAGGTAGTGAGTTAATTACCACCCAAGGTTTTGAATGGAAATTATCAAGTTCAAGTACATGGACAACCATATCTGTACCTTTTATTGGCAATACAATAACCCATTCTCTTCTTGGTCTAACCCCAAACACCACTTATGAGTACAGAGCATACGCAACCACTCCATTAGTAACAGTTTACGGACAGACCCAAACCTTCACCACCCTATCCGTTCCACAAACCGTTGTAACAAACTCAGCAACTGCTATAACATCAACCTTATCCACCCTAAACGCAACAATAACAGCAGGAAGTGAAACCCTAACATCACAAGGCTTTGAATGGAAACTAGTAAATGCAAGCACATGGACAACCATAATCTCAACACAAACAGGTAATGCAATAAGCCATAACCTAACAAGTCTAACCCCAAACACAACCTATGCATACAGAGCATACGCAACCAATGCAACCGGAACAGTATATGGACAAACCCAAAACTTCAAAACCCTAGCAGTGCCACCAACCGTTGTAACAAATTTAGCAACCGCTATCACACAAAACATAGCAACCCTAAATGCAGCAATAACAGCAGGAAGTGAAACAATCACAGCACAAGGCTTTGAATATAAACTATCAAATGCAAACACATGGACACCAATAAACGTAATCCCAACAAGCAATGCCCTAACACATAACCTAACAGGCCTAACACCAAATACAGCTTATACCTTTAGAGCATACGCAACAACAGACTTAGGAACAGTTTATGGCATAACCCAAACCTTCACCACCCTAGCAATAGTACCACCAACCGTTGTAACAAGTGTAGCCACAGCAATCACCCAAACCGTAGCAACCCTAAATGGAACAACTACCGCAGGAAGTGAAACAATCACAGCACAAGGCTTTGAATGGAAACTCGCAAATGCAAACACATGGGTACCAATAACAGTAATCCCAACAAACAATGCCCTAACATATAACCTAACAGGCCTAACACCAAACACAGCTTATACCTACAGAGCATACGCAACCACAGAAGCAGGAACAGTTTATGGAATAACCCAAACCTTCACAACCCTAGCAATAGTACCACCAACAGTTGTAACAAGTGTAGCAACAGCAATCACACAAACCGTAGCAACCCTAAATGGAACCATTACCTCAGGAAGTGGAGCAATCATTGCACAAGGCTTTGAGTACAAACTAACAAATGCAAACACATGGACACCACTAACAACCACCCTAACAGGAACTACCCTAACCCATAACCTAACAGGCTTAACAGCTAATACAAGCTATGACTACAGAGCATTCGCAACAACACAATCAGAAACTGTTTATGGCACAATCAAAAACTTCACAACCCTATCAATCATACCAGCAACCGCTCAAACAAGTGCAGCAACAGCAATCACACAAAACACAGCGACCCTAAACGGTATAATTACACAAGGAAGTGAAACAATACTAACCCAAGGTTTTGCATGGAAACTAACTAATACTACCAATCCAATAATAATAACAGAAACCTTAGTAGGCAATGCAATCACACATAACTTAACAGGTTTAGCACCTAATACAGCTTATGAATATGTAGCATATGCCCTAACAGAAACAGGAGTTATCTACGGACAATCCCAAACCTTTACCACACTTCCAAACATAGAACCAACCGTTGTAACCCTTGCAGCAACCACAATCACCGAAACCAATGCAACCCTAAACGGAACAGTAGTAGAAGGAACAGACCCAATCACAGCAAAAGGCTTTGAATGGAGAGTTTCTAATACCAACACTTGGATTCCAGTAACCGTAACAGAAACAGCACTAACCCATAACCTAATAGGACTAAGCCCTAATACAACTTATGAATTTAGAGCATACGCAGCAACATCATCTGGCAACGTTTATGGCACAACCCAAACCTTCACCACCCTATCAATACTACCAGCAACAGTAATAACAAATGCAGTAACACTACTCTCTGCAACAGAAGCAGACCTAAGAGGAACAATAACAACAGGCAGTGAAGCAATAACCACCCAAGGCTTTGAATGGAAAGAAGCAGGCGAAAGCACATGGACAATAACAAATGCAACCCTAAATGGTAATGCAATAACTTATACCCTAAGTGGCTTAACCCCTACAAAATACTATAAATTCAGAGCATATGCAACAACCGCAAGCGGAACAGTTTATGGCACAATCCAAACCTTTAACACATTAGGATTAAATGGAGTAGATGGTAACGATATCTCAATCAAGATGTATCCAAACCCAGCAAACATCCAAACAAAACTAGAAGTAAGAGGAATAAGTGGAGACGTAAAACTAATCTTAAGTGACGTTCAAGGACGCATCCTAAGAACCATCAACACCCAAGCAGTAAGTGGCGTATTGGAACAAACAATAGA
>Ga0265294_10000235_pt1 | contig 71922 bp, 65 predicted proteins | sample MunlanPumphouse3_FD_192504 | JGI IMG/M metagenome (GOLD analysis project Ga0265294, IMG submission 192504) | Groundwater microbial communities from a municipal landfill in Southern Ontario, Canada - Pumphouse #3 | ecosystem: Environmental > Aquatic > Deep subsurface > Groundwater | place...
AAGGACCATTTAAAATTTTTGACCTTGAAATTGATAGTGAGTGGCAAAGTAATCTTAAATACAATCTAATAAGACCTCACTTTAATCTAAAAGATAAAATTGTTGCAGATATTGGCTGTAACAATGGATACTATATGTTTAGAATGCTTGAAGATAAACCAAAAAGATTAGTAGGGTTTGATCCATCACCTTTAACGCTTCATCAATTTGAGTTTATAAATCACTTTGTAAAGTCAGATATTATTTATGAGATGCTTGGAGTTGAACATTTAGAACTCTATAATCATAAATTTGATTTTATATTTATGTTAGGAGTTCTTTACCATAGAGCTGATCCTGTTGGGACTTTAAAAGCACTAAACAAAGGATTAAATAGTAAAGGTGAGATTATAATTGATACTTTTATGATAGATGGAGAGGATGAGATATGTTTAACTCCAAATCAAAGATACTCAAAAATACCAAATATATACTTTATTCCAACAATTCCTGCTCTTAAAAATTGGTTAGCAAGAGCTGGATTTGAAAATATTGAAGTAATTGCTACTGTAACTACTACTAAAGATGAACAAAGAGCCACTTCTTGGAGTTTTGATGAGAGCCTAGAAGATTTTTTAGATCCAAATGATAGTGGTAAAACAGTAGAGGGTTATCCGGCTCCAAAAAGAGTATATGTAAAAGCTAGAAAAGTTTTATAAAATTAAAAATAAAACTAAAAGAGTTTAAAATTATCAATACTATTTATTTTTGAAAATTTCATAAACTCTCCTCTTCCTTTATTTTTTGCTTCAACAAGTGCAATATCAGCATTTTTTATAGCATCATCAAGTGACATATTTGAGTTTAATACAAATTTTTCAAAACCAATACTAACTGTTTTTTGTAAAGTTTGTCTATTCTCTTCATCTACAATTATTCTTGCTTTTGAAAAATCACTAATAATTCTTTTTGCAACTTCACAAGCTTGATTTTCATCATCATTGCTTAAAATAGATACTAAAAAAGTATCAGTTTCAAGTCTTCCTACTATATCAAACTCATTTATATTTGAGTGAATAACTCTTGCTAATTCTATTAAAACTTTATCTGCAATCTCATAATTAAACTCATCAACTACGGCTTTGAATCTATCTATTCCTACCATAAGTAAAAAAATCTCATTTTGTTTGTTATTTGATAATTTAAGGTACGAAGATAAATTTTCAATAAAATAGTGACTCGAAAATACATTAGTAACAGAATCAAGGGAAGCAGAGTCGATAAAGTTTTTCTTTAAAATAGCATTCTGAACAATTGTTGAAATAATAAAAAATGTTGCTTCAATTGAGTTATACTTACTTTCCAGAAATAAAGAGTGTTCTTGAGATGTTGCACAAAAAGATATTGTCGCATTTAAATTTGTATGTGTATTTATGATAAAAAACTGCGATAAATCGTCATCTAAAAAAAACTTATCGCCCTTTGATAAAATATCAGTTTTTTTGTTTTTATTTATATCAAATAAAGAAAAAACCATATTTTTTATAGCAAATTCTTCCTCTAACCATAAAAAAATATCTCCTGCAAGTTGGTTTAAATCCGAAGAGTATTGAAGCTGTTCATATAACTTAAAAATACTCTCTAATGTTTCAAATGCAACTTTATCAAATGCCGATTGTCTAATTAACTCTATAATACTATCTTTCATAAATCTTACCTAGAAAAGTTCAATCTTTGATGTTTCGTCCTCACTAAATACAAATGCCATACTTCTACCTTTATTTTTAGCTTCTCTAATCGCAATATCTGACTTTTTTATAATTGTATCTAAATCTTCTCCATCTTTTGGGTAGAATGTAATTCCAACACAAATTGTTTTCATTAAAACTTGACCAGTGTCTGGGTTTATAACTATTTTCTCTTTCTTAAAAGTATCTATTAGTTTGTTTGCAACAAAAAGAGCATTTTCTTCCTCTTGTATGTTTTGAAGTAAAACTAAAAAAGCATCATTTGATACTTTTATTACTAAATCAGAATCTCTAATTCCAGCTTTTAAAACTTCTGATAGTTTTTTTATTACTCTATCTCCAATTTCATAGTTGAATTCATCCAAAACAGCTTTAAAGTGATCTATTCCAATTTTTAAAAAAGCTATTTTTTTCCCCTCTCTCAAAGCCAAACTAAAAATTGATCTTATATAGTGATTTAAGTAGGTTCTATTATAGCACCCTGTAAGTAAATCAATAATCAAAATATCAGATATAGTGTTTTCTAAATGTTTTGTATATATATTCATAGATAAAATATCTAGCGAAATATTAATATTTGTAGTATCTTTTTTTAAATCATCTAGTTTATTTTCATTTTTAAAAATAATTCCAAAAGTTAGCTCAAGACTATTCGTAAGTTTTGTTTTATATGTATAAAAAAATTTTGAATTTTCTTCATCTGAATTATCAAATACACTACTTGAAATACCATTTTTTTTAAGATAGATTTTTAGTGCATCTATGTGAAAATTAGATTGCAAAAATTCAAATATATCATCAAAAATCTCTTGTTTTTCGCTTATTGACAGATTATGAGATAATTGTGTGATAGTTTCATAGAAATTACTCATTTTATATGTTTTTCCCATAAAGTAATATTATCAATCTCATTAAAAAGAGTAGTTTTATCCCCGTGACCTGGATAGATATTGTAATTATCTTTAAATTCCAAAATCTTATTTAAACTTTTTTTCATTTGAGTTGAACTTGAATTTGGAAAATCAAATCTCCCAATAGTTCCTTTAAATATAAAATCTCCACTAAAAAATGTTCTGTTTATTTCAATCATACTACATCCTGGAGTATGTCCAGGAAAATGGTGAAATTTTATTTTTACACCTTCAATTTCAAGCTCTTCATCTGGATTTACCAAAACATCTGCTTTTGAGTGTGGCATTCCTAAATTATATGGGTTTAAAGTAAGCATAAATTCATCATCTTTTGGAGTATAAAGTTTTATGTTAAAAAGTTCTTTTACTTCTTGATTTGACCAGATATGATCAAAATGTCCATGCGTATTTAAAACAGCAACTGGATTTGTAGTATTTTGCTTAATCCAAGCAGTAGCATTTACACCAGGGTCAATTATAAAATCCTTATTATCAATAGTAACAATATAACAATTTGTGCCATAATCACCCATAGGATGAACTTTAATTTCCATTTTAAACCTTAATTTGCTAAAATTGTCTGATTATATCTAAAAAAAGGTTAATTTACATGGATTATTTCATAATTTTAGAGGATATTTTACTCACAAAATTACCAAAAGAAAAGTTTATAAAGTTTGATAAATTTTATAAACTTTTTTTAGAAAATAAGCTTATTTTTGACCATAATTATAGAGCTTTAGATTTAGAAAATCCATCTTATAATGATTTTTTATCTATAGTAAAACCAACAAAACTTCCTCCAATAAAAAACTTTAAAACCAAAGAAGGAAAAAAATATTTAATACACACTATTTTACATATTGAGTATAGTGCTGTTGATTTAGCTTTAGATGCTGCTTTAAGATACCAAAATATGCCTTTAGAGTTTTATAAAGATTGGCTAGAAGTTGCTAGTGACGAGATTAGACATTTTTTAATGTTAGAAAAGTTATTAAATGAGTTAAATGGTTTTTATGGAGAGTTTGAAGTACATAAAAACCTATTTGAAGCTATGCAACAAACTCCTGATTTATTAAGCCGCATGGCTTGTATTCCTAGATATTTAGAAGCAAATGGTCTTGATCAAAATCCAAAAATTATGGAAAAATTAAACTCAAATAAAGATGAATTTAATCTTAAGTTAATAGATGCTTTAAAAATTATTTTAAAAGAAGAGATAAGTCATGTTAAAAAAGGTGATTTTTGGTTTAAATATGAGTGCGACAAAATAGGGTGCAAGCCAGAAATTGTCTATTTTGAAGCTATAGAAAAGGTTTTTCCAGGCAGTACTAAAAGAAAAATGGATTTAAATTTTAGTGCTAGAAAAGAGGCTGGTTTTTCTTGTGATGAATTAAAATTTTTATCAAAAAAAGATGATTGTATTTAAGTTGATATAAATTAATCTATTTTATTTTTATTTTTGTTATATTTCTGTTGATATTTATATAAGAGGAATTTTTTATGATTGATGTGATTATATATTTTGTTTTTGTTTTAGCATTGATTGCATTTGCATTGTCTCCTGCTATTTATGTAACAAATAGATTATCAAATAAGTTTGTTTTTATAGAAAATAACTCTACAAAAATATCAATACTTTTTGCAATTTTATTTTCAAGTATTGCAACATTCTTTATATTTTGGTTTTGACAAATGATAAGCTCAAACTACGATATTTTACTTTTTAAAACAAATGTAAATAATAATTTGGAAAAAAATATAGACAATATATTTTCAAATAGTGTTGAAAATATATTAAATAAAAATAAAAAAAGAGATAACTCATTAACTTTTTCAAATATAAATGGAATTACACTAAAAGAGATTGATGAGCTTTTTGAAGATGAAGATAAAAAAAATTTAGCAAAAAATCTTAGATTAGCTACACTTTTTACAAATGATGGAAAATTAGTCAATATTTTATTTGATACAGTTTTAGGAAAGCCTTTTGATAGCGGTTTTGAGTATTTAAGTAATAGATATAGCGATAAAAATAACTATTTAAAATCAAAAAATAACTTTGGTTCTAGCTCATTATTTGATATGCTTCATAAATCAATGGAATATCGATTAAATAGTTCAAATAAATCAGATATAAAAAAAGAAGATTTGGATGATATTTTGCTTGAGATAAACTCTTTTGATTTTATAAGCGCTTTATCTTCAAGCTCAAAAAAAGGGTCCCAAAAGTATAAAAATGAAGAAAAATACTCTTTTTTATACAAAAATTATGAATTAGAATATAAAAATATAATGGAAAAATATCAAGATTTAGATAAAAAAATCTTGATATTATAAAACAGTTTTAAGACAAAGATGTAGTAAATTTAAGCTCAAGTTTTGTATCAAGATAAACGGCTTTTATATTGCTATTTATTTTTTCAGAACTCAAAACCCCTTGAATAGTATTTAAAACATGCCAAAATTTATTGTGGTATGGAATATCTATTTCTTTAATTCTTTTTTCTTTTATTATCTCTACAATAGTTGCTATTACAAAGTAGTAGAAGATTTTATTTTTTGCTCTATTTATTCTATAGTTTTTCATTAAATCAAGATTTGAAAGAAATATATTTTTTTCTATATCACTTAAGTGTGGTCTTGAAATTATATTCTCTCTCTCTTCTTCTAAATGCTCTTTATATTTTTTTAGTTTATCTTCTATAGATTTTTCAATATCTGGAAAATATGTTTCAACAACTTTATATAGTTTGTCAATATTTGAATTATCAAGATTTATACTATTTGAATATTTATTTTTATTTGTTGTATATTCGTGATTTAATGCATTTAAAATTTCATAAGCATATGGTAAATAAATAAATTTATCATCTTTCCCCTGTTTAAATGTAACTCCATTGTGACTAATCACAGGTCTATATCCTACATATTCAAATTTCATTTTTGCTCCTTGTGTATATTTTAAAACTTATGAAAACCATTTCTTAACTTTATCAAACATTCCCTCAAATTTTATTTCAGAAGGAGTACTTTCTACACCAAAACTATCTTGTAATTTTTCTAAAAGCTCTTTTTGTTCATTTGTTAAAGTTTTTGGATACTCTATTTTTACTTGAACAATTAAATCACCTTTTCCATATCCTTGAACACTTTTTACACCCTCATTTTTAAAAGTAAATTGTTGTTTATCTTTTACATTTTTTGGTATTTCAAGCTCTAATTCACCTTTTAGGCTAGGAACTTTTATTTTTGCTCCCAAAGCTACTTGAGTGAAGAAAATAGGGGCTTCAAAATATATATCATCATCATGTCTTATAAAGTGACTATCTTCTTTTACTTTTGTTTGAAGATACAGATCTCCTCTTTGACCATTTGGTGCTATATTTCCTTTATTTGAAACTCTTATTCTCATTCCATCATTTACACCTTCTGGAATATCAACAGTGAAATTTCCTTTTACCTCTTCAAAACCAGTTCCAGAACATGCTTTACAACTATTTGCTTTTGATTGTCCACTACCACTACAAGTTGGACATGTTTGTGCATATGTCATAAAACCTTGTCTTGTGTGAACTTGTCCAACTCCGCCACAAGTTTTACAGTTTTCAATCTTGCTATCTTTTGCACCAGTTCCATTACAAGGCTTACAAGCTGTTTTATATTTATAGTTTATCTCTTTTTTGCAACCAAATACTGCTTCATTAAACTCTAATTTAACTTCAACGGCAGTATCAAGATTATAGTTATAAGTTTTTCTCTCTTTTTTGCTATGATTTCTTGAAAAACCAAACATCTCTTCAAAAATAGAACCTAAATCATCAAAACCACCAAAACCAGAACTTCGTCCGCCATGACCTTCTAAACCAGCCTTTCCATATCTATCATATAAAGCTCTTTTATCATCATCGCTTAAAACTTGATAAGCTTCATTTATAGTTTTAAATTTCTCTTCAGCTTCTTTATCATTTGGGTTTTTATCAGGATGATACTGCATAGCTAGTTTTCTATATGCTTTTTTTATTGTTGCTTTATCAGATGTTTTCTCAATCTCTAAAAGCTCATAATAGTCAATTTCAATCAATTTTAATCTCCAAAAATTTGTTAATTTTATAATAAAGTTATTATTTTATCCAATTATTGATAAAACAATATTAAGTTAAAAAATATCTGTAGTCTTTCTTAATCTCTCTTTATCAAAGTGCGTATAAATTCTGCTTGTATTTATGTCTGCATGTCCCAAAGCCTCTTGAACAAGTATTAAATCATGATGTTTTGAGTAAAGTAAAGTTGCAAAAGAGTGTCTTAACATATGTGCTCCATTTTTCTCTTTTCTAATACCAGCACTTGCTAAAATACTTTCAACAATACGACTAACATAAGCTTGAGTTAATCGTTCACCTTTTTGATTACAAACCAAAATATCACTATTACAAACTCTTTGAGTTAGCCAATTTTGTAATTCATGTTTAATAATATCTTTTTTAATCATAACAACTCTTGGTTTATTTCCTTTTCCACGAATTTGAAGCATATAAACATCTTTCTCATTAAAAATATCTTTTAATTTGAGATTTAACATCTCACTAACTCTAATTCCTGTATATATTATTATTTTTATGATAAGTCGATTTCTATAAGCTGTATTATCTGAAAATTCAAAATTATTAATAGCAGATAAAAATCTATCAATCTCATCTTTATTCATAAAAGAGGGGAGTTTTGAACCACTTTTTCCACTTAATCCACCCCAATTCTTTAACTCTATTTTGAATAAATATGAGCTTCCATCTTCATTTTCATTTTGTTTATCAATATACGAAAACAAAGATAGTAGGGCGATACGATGGTTTTTTTTACTAGCATCTGATAGCGAACTAGTTTCGCTAGCTAAAAAATCACTTAATAACTCTTCATCAATCTCTTTAAGTGAAGCTAAGCCTAAATTGTTTGTATAGTTATATAGCTTTAAAAGAGGATTAAAATATGTATTTATTCCATTTAATCCAATATTTCTAGCTTCTTTTACTAAAATATCAAGCTCTTCAATTGATTTTGTACCTTTTACTAAACTTTGAATAATAAAAGCTAGTTTATCTTTATTTGAAACTTGTCTATTTGATAGGCTTGTTAATTTATATCTTATAAATCTCTCTATCCAAAAAAGCATACTATCTTTAAAACCGTTTTTAAAATCTAAATCATATCTCATGTGACCTCTAAATATTTCTATTATTTTGTATAAGAGAGTATAACAAAAAATATATTATTATTAGTTTGAAAATTATAGTTTTCAATACTAAATATATTATATTTATTAAGAACAGAATATCTATTAAAGTTAATATTCTATTCTTAAACAATTTATTATCTAACTTTTCTTTTTGAAAAAGATACTATATAATCAGCAATTTCATCTAAAGGAACTATATCTTTTACGGCTCTTGCTTGTATTACTTTCATAGGCATTCCAAAAACAACACAAGTAGCTTCATTTTGTGCAATAGTATATGCACCATTATCAAAAAGCTCTTTCATTGCAATTGTTCCATCATCTCCCATGCCTGTCATCATAACAGCCATAGCGCTTCCCCCTACGCTATTGTTTACAGATCTAAACAATACATCAACACTTGGTTTATGTTGACTTACTTTTTTTGTATCAAGAAGCCTTGTTCTTAACTCATTGCCTATTTTTTCAATAGTTAAATGCATATTCCCTGGTGCCAAATAAGCATGTCCAAATTCTAGTATCTGTCCATCTTTTGCCTCACAAACTTCAACAGCTGAATGATCATTTAATCTTAAAGCAAAAGAGCTTGAAAATCCATATGGAATATGTTGTGTCATTACAATTGGTGGTAAATCTGAAGGTAATTTACTAAATACTTTTAATAAACTCTCAACCCCACCTGTTGATGAACCAATAGCTATTACTTTTTGTCCACCAAATTTTGCAGCTCTTAAAGGAATGACTTCATCTGGATGAACTTTATAATCAGGCGTTGGTGTTGGTTTATAATCTTTTTTTAAAGGAGCTGGTTTTTTTAATGTATATCTTTTTAGTAAAAAAGTGAGGCTTAAAAGTGTATCTTTTATTCTTAATTCAAAAGATGCCATGCTTTCGCCTGAGTTTGGCTTAGGAATAAATCCAACAGCACCATCATCAAAAATATCACTTCCTCTTACACTTTCTCCTGAAATTACAACTGCTGGCATAGAGTGAAGCCTCATTAAATTTCTTAAAAATGTAACTCCATCCATTTTTGGCATATTTATATCAATAGTAACTAAATCAGGTTCATACTCCTTGATTTTTTCTCTAGCTTCGTACGCATCATTTGCAACGGCAACTACTTCAAATTCATCTATAGCATTTATCATATCTTTTAAAATTCGCCTCATAGAAGCAGAATCGTCAATTATTAATACCGTATACATTTTTTATCCTAAAATATTTTTTAAAAAAGTTCAATTTCCATAGTTTCTTCAATTTTTTTCTTATTTGCACCAAATAGTTCAACTGCACCTGTATACTCTTTAATAACTGGTGCTTTAGAGATTTCAATTTGTAATGATTTCTCATTAGATAGGATTTTACTATCTGTTTCACTTTTTTGAGTAACTTTAATAAAAGTTTCAAAGTTATCAGCAAGAAGTATTAATCTTCCATGCTCTCCTCTTACATGCTCGGAGATTACCCTAAAACCCTCTTTTTGACAAAACTCTTTAGCAAATTCAACATTTCTTGAACCTATTGAGTTTTTTAGATTTAAATTCATAATATCAGCACCACCTGATATTTTAGCAACAATATCAGATTTTGAACAACCCTGTTTATACATCTCATTTAACATAGCCTCAACTGAATAAAGTCCATATTTCATATCATTTGAATTATCACTCGTGCTAGGTAATAAAAAGTGATTCATAGCTTTTATCTTCTTTTTTCTATCATAAAACATTAAAGCAACACAAGAACCTAAAAGAGTTTTCAAAGCAATATCATCGCTATCAGGAGCTACTGCAAACTCACCACCAATAACTGTATGCGTAGGAAAGCCTTTTGTTTTTTGTGTTATTTTTGTTAAAGATAGTTTTTCTATATTACCATCTTTTCTACCAATAGTAATCATGCTAAATCTTTCTCTTTAACAAAAATATTTTGCCCTACTCTTTTTACATAGTGTATCAAATCTTGAGGATTTTCCGAGTGTCCTAGGTATAAAGTCCCACCAATTTTTAGATGTTTAAACAATTTTATTAAAATACTATTTTGATCTTCTACTGAAAAATATATTAAAACATTTCTACAAAAGATTACATCAAATTGATGAGTTGAAAAAGGGTAACTAGCGTTGCTTAAATTCATTATATGAAAAGTTATCATTTTTTTCAACTCATCATTTACTTTTATTAAAACTTCTTCACCTGATAAATTTTTTTGTACTCTTCTTTTGAAATAATTTTGAGGTTTAATCCAAGATGGAAACTCTTTTGAAGATTTAGAATATCTATAAATTCCATCAGCTGCATATTGTAAAACATTAGTATCAATATCTGTTGCTATTATATTTGCTTTAATATTTGAAGAGAGTGCTTCATTTGCTTCTGATACAGTCATAGCAATAGAATAAGGTTCTTCTCCAGTTGAAGACGCAGAACACCAAATCGATATATTCTCTTTATTGTTTGAAAAATTTGGAAGAACTCTATCTCTTAAATCTTCAAAATGAAACTCTTCTCTAAAAAAATGGGTTTTATTTGTAGTAAAAGTATTTATAAATTCTGTAACATTTTGTCCTTTTTCAACAGAGTCCAAAAGTTCCATAATATCGCCATAGTTATTACAATTTCTTTTTAGTTTGTCTATTCTATTTGAAATCATAATATCTTTATTCTCTGTAAGAGTAATTCCTGTTAGAGAATAAAGAAGTTTTTTTATTTTTTCATGTACATCTTGTGTTGTATATGCCATATTTATTTCTTAAGAAGCTCTTTTAGCTGCATTCATATCTTTTTCTATTTTAATTTGAGCATCTATTATTCCTAAAACATCCAGAATAAGTCCGATACTTCCATCTCCTCTAACCGTAGCAGCACCAATTCCTTGAACACTTCTAAAGTTTTTATCAAGAGGTTTAACAACAACTTGGTGTTGATTTAAAAACTCATCAATAGATAGTGCAACTTTTGTATTTCCTGATTTTACAACTATTAGCATACCATCTTCAAGTTTTTCAAAACTTTTTTTAAGACCAAATAGTTGATGAAGTTTAACTACAGGGATAAACTCTTCTCTTAACATTAATAAATCTTGAGTTCCATCACCAATTTTTTTAATCATATTAGCTGTTGGCTGAAGTGATTCAACAATAGAACTAAGAGGTAAAATATATTTTTGATCTCCAACTCTTATATCAAGACCATCAAGAATTGCAAGAGTTAAAGGAAGCATAATTGTAATAACTGTACCTTTTCCTAATTCTGTATCAAGCTTAATTATTCCACCTAATTTATGAATATTTGTTTTTACAACATCCATTCCAACACCACGACCTGAAATATCAGTTATTTGATCAGCTGTTGAAAGTCCTGCCCCAAAAATTAGAAGAGCCTTATCATTGTGAGACATACTTGCAAATTGATTTTCATCAATTTGTCCTTTTTCTAGTGCTTTTTGAGCAACTTTTTCACTGTCAACACCTTTTCCATCATCTTCGATTGTAATTATCATTTGACCATTTGCTTGCTCTGCTGAAATACTAATAGTTCCAGTATCACTCTTTCCAGACTTTACTCTATCTTCAGGCATTTCAATACCATGGTCTAAAGAGTTTCTAATAATATGCATTAAAGGATCTGTTAATCCTTCAATCATTGCTTTATCAATTTCAACATTATCTCCATAATGTTTAAATTCAACTTTTTTACCAAGTTTTTTAGAAATATCTCTCACAACTTTTGGGAATTTTGAATAAATAGAATCCATAGGAACCATTCTAATACTCATAATACTATCTTGCATATCTCTAATATGTCTTTCAAGAAGCTCTAGTCTTTCTAAAACCGAACCTCTAGTTTTACTCTCTTCAATAGTTGATGAAAATTGTGTAAGCATAGCATTTGTAATAACTAAATCTCCAACATTATTCATTAATAAATCAATTTTATCAAGATTAACTCTGATACTATTATTATTATTTGATATAGATTTTTTCTCACCGTCATCACTGCTTTCTTTAACTCTTCTTGAAACCATTACAGGTGCTACTTCTTCCTTATTATTGATTACGGCTTTGTTTTCATTTGAAGATTCAAGCTCAATACTATTTGTCTCCATAACAGAATTTGGTGAAATTTTTTCCATACCATCAAAAAATCCAAAATTTTCTTTATTTTCATCAATTTTAAATTTATTAGCATCTGTATTATTTGATATATTTTCAAGTTCATCATCATAAAAACCAATATTTTTATCATCAATATCATCATCTTCAAAAATACCAAAAGGCATATCTTTTCTATCTCTTTGGCTGTTTAAATCATCATTAAAGAAACCAAAGTGTTCTTTTTCATTAGAAATTGTATTATTTGTTTCTTCTTTTTTTATATCTTGAGGAACTGGTTCTTGTTTTGTTTCAACTGGTTTAGCCGCAACGGCACCATTTGAATATGCTCTAATCTCTTCTAGTAAAGCAGTTGTTAAGTTTTGAAATTTTTCTCTAGTAATCTGATTTGATACTTCTAATTCTAAAATTTCTTTCATTACATCAAGCCCATCTATTAGGGTTTCTGCCATCTCTGGTTGATACTCGATTTTATGGCTTCTTAGTTTATCCATTAAGTTTTCAACATCATGTGTAAATTCGGCAAAAAAAGCTAATTCAACAGAAGCACCACTACCTTTTAGAGTATGAACATCACGGAAAAGTTGTCCCATCTCATCATCTGTTAAACTTCCATTGTTTTCAGCAGCTAACAAAACATTATCAGCTGACTCAAAAAGCTCTGCTGCTTCCTCTAAAAACATTTCTCTATATTTTGAAATATCAAATGACATATTTTAAGTCTCCCCTTTTTGATTTATCTACTTAGCACTATATTTACAGCTTTTAAAAGCTGATCTGGAACAAAAGGTTTAACAATCCAACCAGTAGCTCCTGCAAATTTACCTTTAGCTTTCATCTCATCACTTCTTTCAGTTGTTAAAACTAAAATTGGTGTTTTTAAATATTGAGGAATTTTTCTAAGTTCACCAATTAAGGTTAAACCATCCATATTTGGCATATTAACATCTGTAATAATTAAATCAAAATTTATATTTTTTGCCTTAGCTAGACCATCTACTCCATCAACTGCTTCAACAACATCTGTGTAACCACCCTCATTTAAAGCATAGTTTAACATGTCTCTGAGCATTGTAGAATCATCTACTATTAAAAGTTTAGCCATATATGAGCCCCTTGATTTTATTCATTTTAAAATTTTTCCCATCGTAACACAAAATTAATTAATATTAATTTAAACCTAGTTCTATTTTATCTTTTTGGATTTTTAGAACTTTTACCTCTATTTCTTGTCCAACGCTTAAAATATCACTTACTTTTTCTACTCTTTGTTTTGAAATTTTAGATATATGTAAAAGACCTTCTCCACCTTTTGCAAGAAGAATAAACGCACCAAAATCAACTATTCTTTCAACTTTTCCAGAAACAATTTCATCTACACCGTAAAGTTTTTCAAAGTCAATTTTTGCTGGTGCTTTATATGAAGTTGAGTTATTTACTAAATCTTTTATAAAATCACTCGCTTCTGATATTTTAGAAGAGTTTTCTCCACTTACTTTTACAATTCCATTATCTCTATCTAAATCTATATTTACAGAGTATTTTTCAATAATCTCTTTAATTGTAGCTCCACCTTTTCCAATAATAACCATCATTTTAGAACTATCAACTTCGAACTCTTCAATTTTTGGTAAAGCAGGACTTGAAACTATATTTGTACTTGCTTCTTCCATAATATTTAAAATATGTAATCTACCCTCTTGAGCTTGTAAAAGAGCTTCTTTGAGAACATTTAACTCAATTCCACCAAGTTTTATATCCATTTGTAAAGCTGTAATACCTTTTGAAGTTCCAGCAACTTTAAAATCCATATCTCCATCGTGATCTTCAAGCCCCATAATATCGGTTAAAACAGAGTATTTATCACCTTCAACAACCATTCCCATAGCAACACCTGCTACAAGATCTGAAACTGGAATATTTGCAGCTTTAAGTGCTAATGAACCACCACAAACAGTTGCCATAGAAGAAGAACCATTTGATTCTAAAATTTCTGAAACTATTCTAAAAGTATCTTTAAAGTTTTTATTTATTGTAGATTCTAGTGCTTTTTTTGCTAGATTTCCATGACCTAGTTCTCTTCTTCCAACATTAAAAATTGGTTTTGCTTCACCAACACTAAATCCAGGAAAATTATAATGAACCATAAGATTTTCCATAGAAGTTGATTTATCTGTTAAAACTTCATACATTTGCCCATCTTTTGCTCCAGCAATAGTTCCTACAACCAATGCTTGCGTTTCACCTCTAGTAAAAAGACAAGAAGAGTGTGCTGATGGTAAAATGTTTGTTTCAATACTTATTGGTCTTACATCCTTAAGACCTCTTCCATCTGCTCTTATTTTTTCATTTACTATCATAGCTCGAACTAATTCTCTTTTTACAATATTAACTGCTTCAAAAATTGTTTTAAATTCAATTCCATTTATAGCACAATGATCATTTTTTGCTATACTTTTTGCTAACTCTTTTAACTCAACAGCTCTTTCACTTTTTGCTAGTTTTTTGATAGCATCTTTTATATCATTTGAGAAATTATCTCTTATATAATCAATTACTTCTTTTGCTATTGTAAACTCAACTAATTCTACATTAGCCTTTACTTTACAAGCTTTCTCAAAATTTGTCTCATAAGCTATATTTGCTTTTTTTAAGGCTTCTTGTGCAAAAGCTATCGCTTCTATTAAAGTTTGTTCTTCCATCTCATTTGTAGAGTGGTTTGAATCATTTAAAGATGAAATAGTTTTCATCTCAATCATAAGCAATTCATCTTTTGAACCAGCTATATATAAATCTAAAGTAGAATTTTCTAAATCATCTTTTGTTGGATTTATTACAAGTTTATTATCAATTTTTCCAACTCTTACACCACAAACAGATTTTTTAATAGGTAAATTTGAAGTATAAAGTGCTGCATTTGCTGCATTTAATGCTAATGTTTGTAAATCTACATTTTTATCAGCACTTACAACCATTACAGTTATTGTTGTTGGATATACAAAACCTTTTGGAAAAAGTGGTCTTAAACTTCTATCTATTACTCTTGAAGTTAATGTTTCAAAATCGCTAGGTTTTCCCTCTCTTTTGATAAATCCACCAGGAAGTTTTGCTGAAGCATATGTTTTTTCAATATATTGAACAGTAAGTGGCGTAAAATCTTCACTTACAGGATTATCAAACTCACTAGCAACCGCAGCTATTACAACTGCATTACCCATTTGTGCCAATACTGCACCATTTGCTTGTTTAGCAATTTTATTAAACTCAAAAATCTCTTTTTGTTGATTTAGCTCTAATTCGCATTTTATTATCATTCTTTTTCTTTTCCTTCATTTTTAATTCTATTTATATCTTCATAAGTTAGCTCTTCTAAGGTTTCATAATAATACTCTGCCTCAATAAAATGATCAAGACTTTTTATATAGTATAAATCATCTGTAATACTGTCGATTGCTTTTATGCTAGCAGTAGATAGTATTGGAGTTGCTACACTTATAGATTTTACTTTTTGAGTTATAATAGTTTTTATACAAGCCATCATAACTAAACCAACATTTATATCTTCATCTACAATTAAAACATTTTTTCCAGCCAAATTTTGAAATTTCTCACCATTTCTAAATCTGTAAGCTACTGGTTTTATTTTCTCTTTATATATCTCTTTTGACATAGTATAAATTGAGTCAAGATTTATATCAAAAGCTTTAACCAACTCTTCATGTATTAAAACTTCTTCTAGTTCCGTTACAACTGCTATTTCACACTCATCATTTTGTGGTGCATAAATTTTTTCATTAAACATAATATCAAACTCTGCATCCAAACTATCTGCTACTATTTTTGCAATTTCAAAACCACCATATGAACAAGCAATTACCGTCCACTCTTCAAGCTTCATACTATCTATTGGTAATATTTCCAGTAGTTTATAAGCTGCTTCTTCTCTATTTTTGAAATATATTTTATCTTTACTCATTGTTTTTTATCACTATCTTCAACTTTATATTTCTGTCTTATACCACCAATTGGTTTTAGCATTAAAACAGCATATACAATAGTTTGTTCATGACTATTAGAATTTATAGTACTACTTCTAGGAGTTATCTCTTTTTCAAGTAGCAAATCTAAATTCCAACAACTATCATCTATATTTAACCCTATTCCTTGTCTATTTCTAAGTTTTTTTTCTAAATCATAGTTAGTATAAAATTTAGCAGAGTAGTCTTTTGCTAATTTATAAGAAGTTGATAATCTATATGATTCTAAGTCAGTTCTAGTGTTAAATTCTTTATTATTATCATTATCTGTTGATACAGTATTATGATATCCAGCCGTAAATGTAAAATTTTCGTAAGTAAAACTATTATCAATACTTTTTTCAACAATTTTATCATCTTCCATATTGTATGTTACTCTTCCTGATATAGAACCAAAATCATGATTTATCTTTACATAGTTATCAAAATCTTGTAATTTTGGTTCATCCATGCTATCATACATAATAGATTGACTCATCTTATGATTTATAAACTGTTTTAAATTTTCTTTATCGTATAAAGAGTGATTTAGTTTTAAGTTTATTGTTTTACTATCTTGATAAGTTGGGAATACAGATAAAAATTCAGATTTTGAACCTCTATTTTTAGAAGGAACATATTTATCTACATTTATACCATATAAATCACCATCTTCTTTTATATTTTCTGGAATATCATAACTAGCACTTAAACTTACTGTATGTATATAATCTTCATAAGGTTTAATTAAATCAGCCCCTACTTTAAAAGATGTTATATTTTGTAATAAAGTCCCATTTTCATATTTTAAATTATTATTTGAATTGTTGCTATATTCATATCTTGATAATATTGTTCTATTATCAACTCCTACATACATATAGTCATCTAAAATATTCATAGAGTAACTTAAAGGTACTGTTATATCATAGATTTTTGCGCTTAAACCCTCTTCTCTTGTGAAATTTTGGGCTTTTGCATCTATTGAGTATATAAGATTTTCTAAAAATAGCTCTTTATTGTAAGCATGTAGTTGAAGTTGTGGTAACTCCTGTAATGTATCTTTATTTGATTCTTGTTCATATTTACCAGTTGTACCAATTTCTTTTGTACCTACTTTTTTATAATATTTTCCATAAACTCCACCATAATATTCAGGTGTATTATAAAAATAGTTTACTTTAGACTCTACTTTTTTATCAGTTCCTAAATTATCATCTTCGTTTAAGGTTATATATTCAACATCATTTAAATATGTAACTGAGCTAAAAACTCCATCTTGATGATCTTTTTTTGTTGCAAAGATATTTTTTCTCTCATAATCAATATTTAAACCATAATGCTCACTATTTATAATACCTTCTTCTCTTCTATAATCATCATATTCTTTAAAATAACCAGTCTTTATCTTTATCATACTATCAGGACTATCAGCGTATCTAAAATTTGCGTAGCTTCCATATCCTCTTTGTGTTCTAATTTGTGGAATTAACTCAATATCATAATCATCAGCAGGAGCTATAAATATTGGTTGTGAATATAAAAAACCTTCACTACTTGAATATCCCATAGTTGGAAGTAAAAGCCCTGTTCGTCTAGTTGTATCTGTTGGAAAACCAAAATATGGAAGATAAAAAACAGGAACATTTTTTACATAAAGTCTAGGGTTATAAGTATTCATCCACATAGCTTCAGTATCATAATCACTACTTGATGATCTAATACTCCAAATTGGATCAATACAATCACAAGAAGATAAAATAGAGTTTTCAAGAGTTATTACATCTTTATCCTTATTTGCCTCTTTTGAGTTAGACCAAATATTTGAAGTATTATCCATTAAAAATACTGGATCTTGATTTATAATATCATTTTTCATATCTACAAAAGCATAGTTACTTTGAGTTTGGATTTTATTATCTTTGATAATTAATACATTATCAAAAAGTTCTAAAATCTCTTTGTCTTTATCATAAATCATTTTGTCAGAACTTAAATAATATGTTGGAGAATATGCAACAACATCACCAACTGCAGTTATAATGTTGTTTTTCGTATCAACATCTTTTGCAACAAGTTGTAATCTTTCCGTATTTAACTCTTGAGCATTTACTTGAATTAAAAATGAAGCTAAAGCTAATGAAACAACTATTTTATGCATTTACTACCAACGTTTTACCAGTAAAATCGTGAAAAGTTCTTCTACCTTCAGTAAAAAATCCTATTAAAAATCCTATGTAAAAAAACATTTCAGATACAACTCTTCCTAAGCTTCTTAAAAAAGATGAAAAAAAGCTAACTCTTTCCCAAGAATTAGAATCTATTACTCTTATTTTTACTATTTTTTTACCTAGAGTTTGTCCATAATACCAAATAAAAAAAGTATGATATATAAGCTTTAATAGTATTAAAGGTACTACAAAAGTAGTTTGCATTAAGTTTATTAAAGCCTCTTGACTATCACTTACAGCAACTATACTATTCCAATAAATAAGGCAAATTAGTAATGTTACAATCAAATCATCAATTACAAAAGCGAATGCCCTACTTCTAAGAGTTGCTAACTGCAAGTTTGAGGTATTATTTTGCTCTTGCATTTTAGTTCTTTAAAGCTTGATATGCAATATCTTTTCTAAATTTTTTCCCATCAAAAGATATTTCAGAACTAAGCAAATAAGCTCTATCTCTTGCTTCTTTAACTGTATCTCCAAGTCCTACACAAACAGCTACTCTTCCACCATTTGCCAAAAGAACATCATCTTTTTTTTCAACTCCTGCAAAAGATATATGACTATTTTCCAAAAGCTCTTCATCTACAATATTTGATAACTCAATAATAGAGTGCGCAGATGCACTATATGGATAGTTTTTGCTAGCCATCACAACTCCAACTGCAAATTTATTTTTAATTTTAATATCAAGTTTATCAAGCTGTTTTGTTGCTCCATAGTAGAATAAATCAGAAACTTTTGACTCAATTAAAGGCATCAAAATTTCACACTCAGGATCTCCAAATCTAACATTATATTCAAGAACTATTGGCTCACCATTTACAACCATAACTCCTACGAATAAAACACCTTCAAAAGGTGCATTTTCTTCTTGCATCCCTTTTAGTGTAGGTTTAATTACTCTATCTTCAAGTTTTTTATAAATTTCATCATTTACAAGCGGAGTTGGAGCATAAGCACCCATTCCACCAGTATTTGGTCCAGTGTCACCATCTCCTACTCTTTTGTGATCTTGAGCGGCTGGAAGTATTTTGTAATTTTCACCATCACAAATTGCAAATACAGAAAGTTCATAACCATCCAAAAACTCTTCAACAATAACTTTTTCACCAGCTTCGCCAAATGCTTCACCATTTAGCATATCATCAACTGTTTTTTTAGCTTCTTCTTTACTTTGAGCGATTATTACACCTTTTCCACCACAAAGACCATCTGCTTTTACAACTATTGGAAGATTTTTCATGCCATCAATAAAATCATAAGCATCTTGTTTATTTGATGTTTCTATAAATGCTGCTGTTGGTATATTATATTTTTTTAATATATTTTTCATATAAGCTTTTGATCCCTCAAGCTGAGCTGCTTGTCTTGAAGGTCCAAATATAGTTAATTCATATTTTTTAAATATATCAACAACACCATCTACAAGAGGACCTTCTGGTCCAACAATTGTTAAATCTATACTATTTTCTTTTGCAAAAATTGCTAGTTTTTCATAATCTGTAATATTAATATTTTTCCCTAAATCAGAAGTTGCGCCATTTCCTGGCATAAAGTATAAATTGTGAGATTTTTCATTTTTTAGTGCAAGTCCAATAGAGTACTCTCTACCACCACTTCCAAGTATTAATATATTCATTATTTTTCCCTTTAATTTTTAAAATCCAAGTAGCCGATAACCATAAAGGTGGCCCTAAAAGCCAAGTATATATACAAGAGAAATACTTTAGGAGCAAAAACCAAAGGAGATGCTGCACACAGTATAAACTACAAATTTGTATAAAATAAAATATTATCGGACCCGCAAGTAATGGAAATCCCGTACTACTTAGAATTGATGATTTTATCTAAAAAAATTTAAAATTGTGATTAAACTAATTTTTTAAAGCTAGGTTAACGCACTCTTCAACACTAGTTAGTGAACTTATTTCACACTTTATGTTTTTTGGAAGATACAAAGCTGTTGTTTTGCCTATTGCTATTGCTTTAAAACTATCTTCCCAGCTATATTTTTTAAAAAAGCATTCAACACTTGATGGAGAGGTAAAAATAATTGTGGAGTTTTTATCTAAAATTTTTATTTCTTGTTTATTACAAGATGTTTTGTATGATATTATTTCATCTATATCTATACCGTTTTCTTTTAAAATATTTGTAAGATTTGATACTGTTTTTAATGCTCTTATATACAAAGTTTTTTTATTTTTTAAATATGGAATTAATTCATTTGCAAAATCATTTCCATGACCACTAAATCCAATAAAAGCTATATTTGCACCAAATTTTTTTGCAATATCTGCTGTTTTTGGAGCTATTACATAAGATGGAGTACTTTTCCAATTTATACCATTTTCTTCTAGTGAAAAAATAGCATTTTTTGATGTAAAAACCAATGCATCATATTTTTTTAAATCTAAATCAAATTTTAAATACTCTATCTCAAAAACTTCAAGATTCTCTACTCCATCAAATTTTTGCTCATTTAGTAGATATATTTTGCTCATTTTTTAACTCTTCTTTTATATGTATTTTTGCATGTTCTAATATTCTGTATATCTTTATATTATTAAAAATTTTACCTATTTTCAACAATCTTCTTTTATGAGTATATTTTATAACTAAAACAATCTCAATATTTTTTTCTTGATATTTTTCTATAATATCTTCAAGTTTAAATATAGCAGATATATCTAAATAACTAACTTCTGTGCAATCAATTACCATTTTTTCGCTTTTTGCTTTGTTTAGAACTCTCTCAAGAAGTATTGCTGTTGCAAAAAACAGAGCACCTTTTACTTTTATGATATCTATATTTTCACTATCTATTAAAAGTTTATAATGCTTCATTTTTATATTTTTTGATATTTGATAAACAGCCATAAATGATGAGATAAAAACTCCAGCAGCAACTGCCATGATTAAATCTACAAAAACTGTTAGTAAAAAAACAGTTATCATAATAATTAAATCATCTTTTGATACTTTTTGTATAATTTGTAAAAATCTATAATCTAAAATATCAAAACCAACTTTTATAAGAATTCCAGCTAGAAGTGCCAAAGGAATTTTTGAAGCAATTGGAGCTAAAAATAGCGCTATAATAAGTAATACAATAGCATGAGTAAGCCCAGAAATTCTAGTTGTCGCTCCATTTTTCATATTTACAACCGTTCGCATAGTTGCACCTGCTCCTGGAATTGCACCAAAAAATGAGCACATAGTATTTCCAAAACCTTGAGCAATTAACTCTTTTTTTGAATTATGATTTGTTTTTAGTTTAGAATCTACTAAAACAGATGTTAATTGAGTATCAACAGAACCTAAAAGCGCTAAAGTAATAGCAAAAGTAAGAACTGTACTTAATTCTAAAATATTAAAAGATGGTAAAATAAAATCTGGTAACTGTGATGGAATTTCACCTATTGTTGGAATATTCAAGTTTAATATTGTGGCTAAAATAGTTACAAAAAATAGAGCTATTAAAGCTGCTGGAACTATTTTTGTAATACTTTTTGGAGTTAAAAACATTATTAAAATTGTAACTAGACCTATAAAAAGTGCTTCATAATTTATATTTTGAAGTACTTCAAAAAGATTAGTAACTATATAAATAATAGAGCTATTTGTATTTGCCCCAAAAAGTGGATTTATCTGTAAAATTATAATAATAACACCTATTCCACACATAAATCCAGAAATAATTGGATATGGAATAAATTTTATCCATTTTCCTAAATCAACAATTCCAAAAGATATTTGAATAATTCCAGCAAAAAATACAACTGCCATAACGGTTGAAAAATCATTTGGAAAAGTAGCAACAGCAGCAGCTGTTACTACAGTCATAGGACCAGTTGGTCCTGAGACTTGAACAGCAACACCACCTAAAAGTGCAGCAATAAAACCTAATATTATAGCTCCATAAAGTCCTGCAATAGCTCCTGCTCCACTTACAACTCCAAAAGCTAAAGCTAAAGGAAGAGCTACAATAGCAACAGTAATTCCAGCTAGAATATCATTTTTCAGAGTTTTAATTGTCAAAAAGTTTCCTATCTTTCTAAATACTCTTCATCTCCCATTTTGTCATTTTTACCACGAGCAATAACGTGAATTGGAGTTCCTTCAAAATTAAACTTCTCTCTTAAAAAGTTAATCAAATATCTTTTATATGAGTAGTGTAAAAGTTGTGGTTTGTTCATAACTAAGGCAATTCTTGGAGGACGTGAGCTAAATTGTGTAGAGTAATAAATTCTCAAATATGCTCCATTTGGACTTGGAAGCGAGTGTCTAGTTACTGCTTCTTCTATTACTTTGTTTAATTGTGAAGTTGGAATTCTTTGCGTATAGTTTTCAAAAATCTCTACAATTTTCTCTTTTAATCTATCTATACTTCTTCCAGTTTTTGCTGAAACTGCTATTATTGGGGCATAAGATAAAAATCTAAATCTTCTTCTTACTTCTTCTTCCATTTTTTGGAATGTATCCATATTTTCATCCCATTTATTTAAAACAATAATTGTTCCAAGACCATATTCATCAACTAAACCAGCAATTTTTTCATCCAAATCTGTAAGCTCTCTTGAAGCATCAAGAACAACTAAAGCAACATTTGCTTTTTCTAGCATCTCTTTTGTTCTCATTAATGCAAATTTTTCAATACCTTCAATACTTCCTCTTCTTCTAATTCCTGCTGTATCAACAAAAGTTATCTCTTTATCTTTGTAAGAAAATGTTTCATCAACTGGGTCTATTGTTGTTCCAGCAATACTTGAAACAACCGATCTTTCCATTCCAACAAGTGCATTTAAAATAGATGATTTTCCAACATTTACTCTACCAATAATAGCAACATTTATTAAAGTATCATCAAGAATAATCTCTTCTTCTATTTTCTCTAATCCTTCAGCAGAAAAATCTTCGTCATTATCAAAGTCTTCTTCAAAAAACTCATCTTCTAACTCTTTTCTTCTTTTTTCTTCTTCCATTCTAGCAACTGTTTCAGGATTCTCTGGAAGATGTTTATAAATCCACTCATAAAGTGTTTTTGTACCACGATTGTGAGAAACTGATATTCCAAAAAGATTCTCTTCTCCTATTCCAAATTCAAAAAATTCCCAAAGTCTTTCTAGTTCTTTATCATTATCAATTTTATTTACAACTAAAGCAAGTTCTTTACCTAATCTTTGAAGCTCATAAAATAGTTCCTTATCTTTATCATCTGGTATATTTTTTCCATCTACAATAAAAAGTATTATATCAGCCTCTTTTGCAGTTTTTACAGCCTTCTTTTTTACATTTGAAAAAATTTCATCATTTGTATCATCAATTCCTCCTGTATCAAGAAGTAATGCACTTCTATCAATAATCTCTATTTCATGTCTTCTTACATCTCTTGTTGTTCCAGAAACATCTGATACAATAGCTATTCTTTTATTTGCTATTCTATTAAAAAGTGATGATTTTCCAACATTTGGTTGCCCTATTAGTGCAATCTTTTTTAAGTTTTTTTCCATAAATTCTATCTAATCCTATTTTTATAAATTAAAAAAGGTACTAGCAAAAGCTAATACCTTTTTTGTATGCTTCTCTCTATTTTAATAAAGTCCAAATTTTCCAGCAGCATTTGCTTTGTAAAGAACTCTCATATTATCATCTTTATCATAGAAAACTTTAAACAAAGCAGTTGAATTTTTCAACTCCTCTAAAGCCTCTTCAATATCTATTGGTTTATAAGAAGTTAATCTTTGAGGAATAATCTCATCTTCAAATTTTTCAAGCTCTTTTGCTATACCATCTTCTACTTCAACAGCTTCACTAAATTTTGTAGCTTTGTGAGCAGTTATTTTGTCATTATGTCTTCTTAAAACTTTTGATACTCTATCTGTTGCTATATCAATTGCAGTATATAAATCTTTATCTTTTTGTTTAATAACAACTGTATCTATATTTGCAATATTTAAAGAGAATTCAAAAGTAAAACCTTTTGCTTTTTCATCTCCAACAATCGTAGAAGTAACCGAAATAATATCCAAGTTATATTTTTTAAATGTATCTATTGAGCTATTTATATAATCTTTTATTGCATCCGTAAGTTTTATATGTCTTCCTACTATACTTGTATTCATAATTACTCCTTAAAATAAAATATTTTTATTCTAGCATAATTTCCTTTTATTCTGTGAGAATTTCTTATAAATTTTAATTAAAACCAAGAAAAGGTATATTTATTGAAGTGAAGATTATAATTTTAAAAGATTTGATTAAAAAAGATTAGCTTCTACTAATCTTTTTTAAATTATATAGAGCTTAAAAACTCTTTTTCCAAATTGTCTCTATCCTCTTGTAACCTTCTTTTTATCATTTTAGAAAAATCATCAGGATAGATTTCAAATTCTTCATTTTTTATTCCATTTATAATATTTGAAACTATATAAGAAGTTGAACTTTTTGGCATATCTTGCCCTTTTGTCATATTTGTATCAATTGGTCCTGGTAAAACTTCATAAACTTTTATATTTTCTTTTTGTAACTCTGCTCTAAAAGCTTGAGTTAAAGAGTGTAAAGCACTTTTTGAAGCACAATAAAGTCCCATTATAGGAAGATTTATTAAACCTAAAATTGAAGTAATATTCACAATAGAGCCATTTTCATTTAACTTTTTTGATAATATTTGACAACTATTTAGCGTTCCAAAAAGATTTACTTCAAAATCAATTTTAGTATCATCGAAAACTTTTTTTAAGCTATTTACACCTGCATTATTTATTAAATAATCAATATTCTCTATTTTGGAAGCTATCTCTTCTAAGTCATCTTTTTTTGTAATATCTAAAGAAAAAATCTCTATTTTTGATGATAATTTTTTTAATTCTTCTAATTTTTTTAAATCTCTTGCGGTACAATATATTTTTTTTACATTCTCTTTTAATAAAGCTTCAATAAAAGATTTAGCTAAACCACCATTTGAACCTGTAATAAATACTACTTTATTTTCAAAACTCATATCAACTCCTTTATTTAATTATTGAACTAAAATCTCTCTATTTCCCCTTGCATCAACTTCACTTAGAACACCTGTTTTCTCAAGTTGTTCTATAATCGTTGCAGCTCTGTTATACCCTATTTTTAATCTTCTTTGAAGATATGATATAGATGTTTTTTTATCTGTTATTATCACATCTTTTGCATCTTCATACAAATCATCCAAAACTATATCTTCATCACTAATATTTCTAGCACCTTTTGAACCACTAGAACTTGAACCTAGATTCTTATCTTTAATAAAATTCATATCATATTCAACTTCTCTTTGATCTTTTAAAAACTCTACAACTTTTTCGATTTCAGTTTCAGTACTCCAAGGAGCATGAATTCGAACAAGCCCAGGCATTCCAGGAGGTGTAAACAACATATCTCCACGTCCAAGTAAAGATTCAGCACCCATAGAATCAAGTATAATTTTAGAATCTATTTTTTGCCCTACTTTATAAGATAATCTGCTTGGCAAATTTGCTTTTATAAGTCCAGTTACAACATCAACTGATGGTCTTTGAGTTGCTACTATTAAGTGAATTCCACTAGCTCTTGCCATTTGAGCAAGTCTTGCAATAGAGTATTCAACATCTTTTCCGCTTGTCATCATTAAATCGGCTAACTCATCAATTACAACTACAATATAAGGCATAGTAGGAAGCCCTTCTTTTTGTGCTTTTTCATTGAAATTTTCAATATTTTTTGTTTTTGTTTTAGCCATTAATGTATAACGTCTTTCCATCTCACCAACCATATTTGCTAAAGCATTTATTGCATCAACTGCTTTTGTGATAACAGGAGTTAAGAGATGTGGAATATCATTGTACATAGAAAACTCAAGCATTTTTGGATCAATCATAACAAGTCTTAGATTATCTGGTGAGTTTTTATAAAGCAGCGATAATATCATAGAGTTTATTCCAACAGATTTTCCACTTCCAGTAGTACCTGCAATTAGCAAGTGTGGAAGTTTTTTAAGATCAGTTACAAAAGGTTTTCCTACAATATCTTTTCCTAAAATCATAGTCAATGGAGATTTAGAGTTTTGAAAAATCTCACTATCTAGCATCTCTTTTAAATATATTGTTTGCGTATCTTCATTTGGAACCTCAATTCCAACAACATCTTTTCCAGGAATAGGAGCTTGAATTCTTATTGTTTGGGCTTTTAAAGCCATTGCTAAATCATCTTGAAGGCTTAGTATTTTTGAAACTTTTACATTTGGAGCTGGTTTAAATTCAAAAGTTGTAACAACAGGTCCTGTGTAAGTTCTTACAACATCTCCATCAATTTTAAACATAGCAAGTTTATCGAGTAAATCAGCAATTTTTTTATCTATAAATGCCTCATTTACTTTTGTTTTATTCTCTTTCGGTGCTTCTTGAAAAAAGTTTGTAGGAGGAAGTAAAAAATCTTTTGGTTTTTCAGTCTTTCCAAACTCAAGTTCTGAAAGAAGTTTTGCATTCTCTTCAAGTTCATCAACAATTAAATTATTATTGCTTTGACTGTTATTTGTAAGTTCACTAAAAATATCTTCCTCTTCTTCGTTGTAGATTAGTTCTTCTTCTGAAATTTTTTGATTTTCAAAAATTACTTTTTCTTCTTTTAGCTTTGGAATAGCTTTTGGTTTTTCTTGATATATTTTTTGTTCAACTCTTTGTTCAATTTTGTAATTATTTACTTTTTGCTCATTTACCTTTTTTAAGCTATTTGGTTTTAGTTTTATTCTACCTTTTAGCTTTTTTAAATCCTCAATTGTTATATTTAAAGTTTCAAAAAGAATTAAAAGACAAATACTAAAACCAATTAAAACAAAAATATATAATCCTGCTTGCCCAATAAAAGGTGTAAAGGCATCTACTAAAATATTACCTATTTCTCCTCTTTCATAAGGATTTTCAATCAAAAGAGTTTGAAAAATCAAAGATATAAATAAAAATAGAAATACTACCGATATATTTAGGATTAAATCTTTATAATCAAGTCCTTTTTTAAAATTTATAAGATACAAAGGGTAGATTAGTAAAAGCAAATAAACATAAGATAAATATGAAAAATACTTAAATGAGAAGTTAGCAAAACTAGCTCCAACATTTCCTACAACATCTTTTGTACTAATTAAAGTTGTAAATTGAAAATATAAAATAATAAATAAAATAATTAATGAAACGACTTTCTTAGCGATAATAAATCCTTTTATTTTAGTAATTTTGATATTCTTCCCTGAAGCTTGAGCCAATCTCTATGCTCAATTAAAGGAAAACCAGCCCAAGTTTTTTTAGGCTCTTTTATAGATTTTGTAACTCCACCTCGAGCTGCAATAGTTGAAAATGCAGCAATTTCTAGATGCCCAGAAGTAGCACTTTGTCCACCCATAATAACATATGGCTGTAAAGTTGTAGAACCTGATAATCCAACTTGAGTAACCAAAATAGAACCTCTACCAATTTTACAATTATGTGCTATGTGAACTAGATTATCAATTCTAACACCATCTTCAATAATAGTAGATGAGAAAACAGCTCTATCTATTGTACAATTTGCACCAATTTCTACATCATTTCCTATTATTACATTTCCATTTTGATATATTTTTATATATTTTCCATCTTTTGTATGAGCAAAACCAAAACCATCACTTCCAATAACTGTTCCAGAGTGAATAATACAATCATCTCCAATATTACAATCTCTATAAATTGTAATATTTGGATAAATTATTGTGTTATTTCCGATAGTTACACAATCTGCTATAAAACTTCCAGACATGATAGTACAATTTTTACCAATAACTACATTTTTCCCCAAATGTACATTTGGCATAATTGTTGTATTTTCTCCAATTATTGGCTCATTCCCATCATTTTCAATAAGTTTTGGTGCAAAAAGTTTACTAGCTTTTGCTAGATTTATATAGGGTTCATCACAAACTATCGCAATAGTTCCAGATGGAACATCTTGCTCAAACTCTTTGTTTACAAAAACAGCTGCTGCTTTTGTATCTTTTAAACTACTTATATATTTTGAACTCTCTAAAAAACTAAGCTCGCTATTTGTTGCATCTTTTAGACCATTTAAACCACTAATCTCAATATCACAATTTTGAGAAATATTTAAATAATCTAATATCTCTTGTAATTTCATAAGTTATCTCTCCATAGCAACTATTCCACTTCTTACAACTTCAAGTGGATTAAATTTTTCCATAACTTTTATAAAATTTATAATTCTATCACTTGAATCTGTTGCAGAAACTATAATTGAATCATGAGTTACATTCTGAATACTTCCATGGTATGCTCTTGCTATAACATCTATATCGGCAAGGTTATTATCAATTGAGAACTTCATTAAAACAGTATCTTTTTCTATAACATTTTTGTGTTCATTTACTTTTAAAACAGGAATTAATTTATTTAACTGCTTTACAATTTGATCAATCACTCTTTTATCACCAGTTGTTACTATTGTCATTCTTGAGTATGGGCTATCTTCCATTGGTGCTACTGTTAAAGAGTCTATATTGTAACCACGAGCTGAAAAAAGCCCAACAATTCTTGATAAAACATTATGTTCATTTAAAACAACTACAGAGATAACTTGTCTTATTGTTTCACTATTATAATAGTTATTAAAATTACTCATTATCTATCTCCTTTTAATAAAGTCATCTCATTTAGGGAATGTCCGTTTGGAACCATTGGTAATACCTCTTCATTTCTTGCAACAATTACCTCTATCATTGCTGGTTTTCTTTTTTCAACTGCATCTTTGAAAGCTTCATCAAACTCAGCTTTTGTTGAAACCGTATAACCTAAGCAGTTAAAAGCTTCTGCTAACATCTTAAATTTTGGTTGAGCAGATAAATCAGTTTCGGCTAATCTATTTTCATAAAACATTGTTTGCCATTGTCTAACCATTCCCAAATAGTTGTTATTTAAAACAATATTTATTACAGGTAACTCATACTCACTACAAGTCATAAGTTCTTGAATATTCATTAAAATTGATCCATCTCCTGTAAAGTTAACAACTACTCTATTTGTACCTTTGAATGCTCTAGCAGCTCCAAGTGCTGCTGGTAATCCAAATCCCATAGTTCCTAATCCACCACTAGTTATCCATTGTCTAGGGTGTGAAAATGGGAAAAATTGAGCAGTCCACATTTGGTGTTGCCCAACATCTGTTGAAATAATTGCATTATCACCTAATATTTTTCCAACTCTTTGAATTGGCCATTGAGGTTTTATCAAATCATCTGTATCAATATATCTTAAAGGCTCTTTTTCTCTATAATCCTTAAGTAATTCAACCCAATTTGAAAAATCATTTATCTCATAATTCTCAGAGTCTTCAATCATAGCTTCAACTGTAAGTTTTAAATCACCAACAATTGGATAATCAGCAACCACAAGCTTTGCAATACTTGTTGGGTCAATATCTATATGAATAACCTTTGCTTTAGATGCAAATTCATCAAGCCTTCCTGTAACTCTATCATCAAATCTAGCACCCAAAGAGATAAGCAAATCAGTCTCATGAGCTGCCATATTTGCAGCATACTCTCCATGCATTCCTAGCATTCCAAAGAAAAGTGGATTTTCATCTCCCATAACTCCTCTTGCCATTAAAGTTTCAACAGCTGGAATATTTAGTTTTTTTGCTAAATCTCTAATTTCATACCCACAATTTGATAAAATAGCACCACCACCAATATATAAAAGAGGTTTTTTTGCATTTGAAATAGCTTCCATAGCTCTTTTTAATTGCTTTTTATTGTAGTTCAATGTAGGTTTATATGTTGGCATACTTACTTCACTAGGATAGATAAACTCTCCAATTTGTGCTGTAATGTCTTTTGGAATATCAACATGAACAGGTCCTGGTCTTCCAGTGCTTGCTAGATGAAATGCCTCTTTTATTATTCTTGGTAAATCTTCTATTTTATTTACCAAATAGTTATGTTTTGTACATGGTCTTGAAATTCCAACTGCATCTATTTCTTGAAAACCATCTGTTCCAATAATTGTTGTTGGAACTTGTCCTGAAATTATTACTACTGGAATTGAATCCATATAAGCATCTGCGATACCAGTTATTGCATTTGTAAATCCAGGTCCTGAAGTTACAATTGCAACTCCAGTTTTTCCAGTACTTCTAGCATAGCCCTCGGCTGCTATAACACAAGCTTGTTCATGTCTGTTTAAAATATGTTCAAAATAATTTTGCTTGTAAATCTCATCGTAGACGTTCATAATGGCACCACCTGGGTATCCAAATACAACTTCTACCCCTTCTTGATGTAATGATTCAATTACCATTTTTGCGCCACTCATTTTCATGCGATTCTCCAATATTTAAAAATAAGTTTAGATTTTACTCAATTTTTGATTAAATTATCGTTTTTAAAAGCTATGAAATAGTTAATTTTTCTATATACTTTTAATATAGCATAAAATAATTTAATATTTTTCTGATATAATAATCTACAAAATCTTTTTTAAGGAGATTAAACATGGAAATAGGTTCAATAAATAGCACAAACAGTATTCAGAATTTAAATAATTTAAACAATAATTCAAATGTTGCTTTAAACAAAACACAACTAAAGTATAGTATTGATGATTTCAAAAGTAATTCATCTGAAGCTTTAACTGTAAGTAGAAGTTCTATTTTAAAAAGTGAATTCTCGCAAGATATTCAATCAATAAACGATGGAATTGCAAAATCTCAAATCTCACAAACTTCAATTGATAAACTTCAAGATTTTATGAAAAATATACAAAATAAACTTGAAAATAATCAAAATTATGAAAATAAAAATGATTTAAAACAGGAAATAAATCAAGAGTTAAGAAACTTCAATCAACAAGCTTTTGACACAAAATATAAAGAAGAAAATCTTATTGCAAGTAGATATAATGACGAAAAAGAGAGTATTCAAATAAGCTCTAGTAATAATTTATTCTCGATCGATAAGCCAAATGTTGCAAATTTTACAAATGATATTTTTGATGTTGTAAATAATAACGACTTAAATAACCCACAAAATGTTGAAAATGCTCTAAATAAAGTTACAAATACTTCAAAACAGCTTCAAGAATTATCTGGTCAATTTGTAGATTTCTCAAAACAGTTACAAGCTGATGCAAAAAATAAAATTATAGAACAAAACTATAATCAAACTATTGATTTTGGAAGAGAGTCAAGTAACTTTTCAAAAGCAAATATAAATATAAATGCTGGATATCTAGCAGCTTCTCAAGCAAATGTAATTCAAGAACAAAGTGTAAGACTCCTTTCTTAATGGAGCTTCACTTTTTACTTAAAGCATAATTTATAGCAACTCCTTCTCTTAATCCATCATCAAATACAATAGATTTGTTTTTTTCCAGAGCATTAAAAAATAATCTATAAATAAATGTTCCAATTTCCAAATATTCAATTCTACCTTTTCCTACCATCTCAATTAACTCTTGAAGTGTTTTTTGCTTTAAAAGTTTTAAACTATCTTCTAAATCTTCAATATCTAACATAGTTCCATTTACTCTATTTTTATCATAATTAAAATAACTAAATCCTAATTTTATTGCGGCAATAGTTGTTGGAGTGCCAGCTGTTGCAATAAATGGGAAATCTTTTATTGAAAAATCAAGTGTAGATAAAAACTTTTTTATTTCTATTTTTTGATTTTCTAAATCTTCAAATAACTTTCCATCTTTTGAAGATTTTTGTGTCATTGTAACTATTCCAAAATCAAAACTTTTTATATAAAAATTATTCTCAAAATTAACTATAAGCTCTGTTGAACCACCACCAATATCAAGTAATATAAAGTTTTGTGTATCTATTTTCTCTCGTTTTAGAGCATATTTTATAGCAAGTAAAGTAAGGCTTGCTTCCTCATTTGAATCTATTATTTTAAATTTTACACCACTATTTTTTTCAATAAAATCTAATGCTTCTTGTGAGTTTTTTGCTTTTCTCATAGCAGCTGTTGTTACACAAACTGCATTTTCTGGTTTAAAACTCAACTTATCTTTTGCAATATTTATTGCATCTATTACTCTATTTAAAGCCTCATAACTTATTAATCCACTATTTATTAAACCATCAGCAAGTCCAACAACTTGATGATATTCATCTATTATTTTAAAATTCAAACAGTCATATTTTAACACTCTAAAAGAGTTTGAACCTAAATCAATTGTTACGACTTCATTTTTCATAAATGCTTAATCTTTATTTTTGAATTTAATAAATATCCAATAATTATTATAGAACCTAATACAAAATGCTCATTAATATAACCTGTTAGATATATCAAATATACTACCCAAAGAAGAATTGCACCTAAAGGTGTTGGAATACCAGTAAAATATTTCTCAACTTCACCCTCATTTGCATTTATGTTAAATTGAATAAGTCTTCTAAGCCCAGAAATTACATAGTAAATAAAAACAAATGCTATTAAAGCCATATTATAAAATGACTCTTTGCCATCAAAAATAGCAAAATATATAAACATAGCAGGAACTATTACAAAAGATAGAAAATCTGCATAAGAATCAAGTTGAATTCCAAACTCTGTCGAAAGATTGTATTTTCTTGCTATTTTACCATCAAAAATATCAAAAGCACCAGCTAACCAAGCAAAAAGAGCAGCTCCCATAAACTCATTATGAGTTAAAAAATATATTGCAAAAATTCCACAAGAGATATTAAAAAAAGTTACAATATTTGCAAGATTGAAGTGGCTATGTTTATTGAATAAAAAATTCATTTTCCCTCTTTTAAAATTAAATAGCTGTAATTTTACTATATATTAGCTCAATATATAGTTTATATAAAATCTTTGTATTCAAATTTTCTTATATAATCTTCTTTAATATTTTATGTTACAATGGCGTTAAATTATATATAGGTAAAGAAATGGAAATACAAAACGATTATTTAAGTGCTTCCACAATATATTCTGAACTAGCTTTAAAAAGAAGCGAGTTAGCAAATATAGATAAAAAAGAGTTGGAAAAATCAACTTTTGAAAAAAGCGATAGTACAAATCCTATTTCTAAATATGATGAAAAAGATTATGAAAGAGTTTTAAATAGATTTAAATCTAGTGATATGGAAACTAGGAATCATGAGCAGTTACATGCTAGTTCGGGAACTACTACAACTCCTATTAGATATGATTATCAAATGGGACCAGATGGAAAGCTATATGCTACTGGAGGAAGTGTAAGATTTGATACATCTATTCCAAAAGATAAAGATGAAGCGATACAAAAATTAGATGAATTACAAAAAGCTTCATCTTCTCCAGAAGGTTTAAGTAGGGCTGATAGTTCTATTGCACAAGCTGCAAATTTAAATAAAATGTTACTACAATCTATACAAGAAGGAGCTAATTATGAGAATAGACAATAATCTAAATGCTATGCTAGGAGCTGGTTTACAAATTCAAGAACAAGCTTCCAATATTGCACAAGTTGCAAATACAACAGCTGATCCACAGTTTCAAGATGCTGCAAAAGATATAACTTCTGCTATGGTTGAGCAAATTCCTGAAATAATAGCATATAGCGCAAATGCAAAAAGTATTGAAATTCAAGCAGCTGCTATGGAGAGAATACTTGATTTAAAAGCGTAAAGTTTAAAAACTTACGCTTTTAATTATTTTGTTTTATAAAATTTTTTAAATCTTCTAGTTGGTTTTCATTAAAAACTTTTACCCCATTTTCTTCTAAAAGTCTTGAAGTCAAGCCTTTTTCGGGTATTAGTTTTTCACTAAATGTTCCATCATAAACTTCATTATTACCACATGATGGAGATTTTGATTTAAATAGTGCTACTTTTATACTGTTTTCTAAACATATATCAAGAGCTTTTTTTGCACCAATTAGAAAATTTATAGTTACATCATTTTCTTTTTCATCAATTACCATAAAAGGTTTATTATGACTTTTTATCTCTGATTTATTTCTTGGAATTCCTAAACCACCGGCAACTTCTGGACAGATTGAAAAAATCTCATTTTCACACATAATATCCATAAAAAGCTCTTTTTGTGCAAATCTAAATTTAGGATTTAACGCAATACTAGAATTTAATCCATCATATCTTGTATCTTCTCCTAAAAGGCACGATGAAACCAATATTCTCATATGTTTTCATCTTTAATATTTAGGTTTATATCTTTTAAATTATTATAGAAAAAAGTAGGTAGTTGTATATTACTAAATGCCGCTTTCATAGATACAAAAATCTTTGGATTTTGCTCTTCAAGTTTTGCCAAAAGCTCTTTTGTAGTTGCCCTTGCATGAGGCATTTTTACATCAAATCTAAGCCCTGGACAAGCTTCATCACCAATAACTCTAATCTCATTTGAGTCTGCAAAAGCACGAAGCTGTCTCTCTCTACAAAATATAAGTGGACGAATTACTTCTAAACCATTATTTGCTTTATATATTGGAGGCATAGTTCTCATAGTTCCATTATAAAATAGATTCATAAAATATGACTCCATTGCATCGTCTAAGTGATGACCCAAAGCTATTTTATTGTAACCTTGCTCAAGTGCTGTTGTGTATAAATACCCTCTTCTCATTCTTGAAAAAAATGAACAAAATGATGAGTTTTTTCTTATTTTTTCACCTGCTAAATCAAATATTTGAGTATCTATTATTTCATGCTCTATTCCATGTTCTTTGCAGTGATTGCTCAAAAATTCTATTTGTTCTCCCATTCCATAAGTGATTGTTACTGCTTTAAAATCAAATTTAAAAGGAGCTTTTTTCTTCATTCTATTTAGAGTGTGAAGTAAAGTTAAAGAGTCTTTTCCACCACTAAATCCAATCATAATTCTATCATTCTCTTTAATCAAGCCAAACTTGGCATTTGTTCTACCAACATTTGTAGTTATTTTTTTACTTATTTCTATCAATTTTAAAAATCCTAAATTATTTTTTTTGGATTATATCTAAAAAGTTTTAATAAACTATTTTAATAAAATATTATATAATCAACTCTTTAAAATTTAATCAAAAAGATATAAAATGACAATCGAAGAAGAACAAATATTTATAGACAAAATCAAAGAAACACTTTTACCTATCGTTATATATATGAAAGAAGAAGAGATAAAAAAAATTATTTTAAGCGTAGAAGAGCAAAATGAAAATCTACCAGAGGGTTTTGGAGATATGCTTTTTGAACAATTAATCATTCTAAAATACAATAGACTAGGTAAATAATTATGAGAGATTTTATTTCATATAACAAATCTTTAGAGATTATAAATAACATAGCTTTTGATAAAATTCCAACTCAAAAACTTTTTATCACAAATGCCATAGGAAGAGTTTTAGCTAAAGATATAATAGCTGATCATAATAGTCCTGAATTTCCAACTTCTGGAATGGATGGATATGCTATAAAATTTGAAGATATAAGTAATGATTTTATAGAAATTGTTGATAAAAATCCAGCTGGATTTGTAGTAGAAAAAAGTGTTGAAAATGGTAGTTGTATAAAAACTTTTACAGGTTCTTTAATGCCAAAAGGAAGCGATACTTTAGTTCCAATTGAAAATGTTGAAGTTCATAAAAATAAGATAAAAATTATAAAACCAGTTCCTTTTGGTTTTGCTGTGCGAAATATTGGAGAAAACTACAAAAAAGATGAAGTTTTAATCAAAAAAGGAACAATAATTGGTTTTAGTGAAGTTGGAGTTATGGCTTCTTTAAATATTCCTCAAGTTGATGTCTTTTTAAATCCAATCATTGCAGTTGCTAGTACAGGAAGTGAAATTTTAGATTTGGGTGTTACTCAAACAAATGATTCTCAAATAAGAAGCTCAAATCATCTTACACTAGAGGCACTTTTTAGAAGTAATGGTGCTGAAATATTACAAATGGGACCAATTATTGATGATATAGATACTATTACAAATTTCTTTGAAAGTTCACTTAAAAAAGCTGATATTGTTGTAACAACTGGTGGAGTTAGTGTTGGAGATTATGATTTTGTTCAAGATGTAATAAAAGATAGATTAAAAGCAAAAGTTTTATTTCATGGTGTTTTAATAAAACCAGGACTTCATATACTTATAGCTTTAAAAGATGAAAAAGTTATAGTAGCGCTTCCAGGATTTGCATACTCTTCAACTGTTACAGCTATTTTGTATGTTTTACCTTTGATTTTTAAATTTAGAAAAGCAAATCAATCTTTACCAATAGTAAAAGCTAGAATAAATCAAGATTTAAAAAGGACTCAAGATAAAACAATTTTTACAGCTTGTAATGTTGAGTATAAAAATGGTGAGTATATTATAGATTTTGTAGGTAAAAAATCTGGGACAAGTGCTATTTTAACAAATATGTTGGGTAATCCAGCACTTTTAATCCAAAATCAAGATAGTCTTGATATAAAATCAGGAGATTTGGTAGATATTATTTTGCTAAACAATTTAAAATAGTGGAAAACAGAAATATTTTTTATCTGCTTCTTGTTGTATCTATGATACTTTGGGGAGCATCTTGGATTAGTACAAAAGTTCTTACAAACTATATAAATGCATATGAGATGGTGTTTTTACGAATGGGAATATGCTTTATATCTATGGCTCCTATAATATTTTTTACAAATATGAAATTTAAATTAGATCTAAAAACTTCAATCTTGATACTTTTTGCATCATTTTTTTTAGTTTTATATAGTATTTTTATGTTTTGGGGAGTTGAACATGGAACTGGAAGTTTAGGTGGAGCAATGGTTCCTTCAATGATTCCAATCATAACATATATTTTTGTAGCAATTTTGAATAAAAAAACTATTAGTTTAAAACACTCTTTTGCTTTAATTTTAGGAGTTTTTGGTGTTTTAAATATGATAAATATATACCAATTTAGCCTTGAAGCTATATTTAGTAAAGATAATATATATTTTATAATAGCCTCAACTTTATGGGCAATTATCACTATAATTACTGCTAAATCAATAAAAATAAATGCTTTTGTATTTACAACTTATACTTATATAATCTCTAGTGCTACTTTATATATTTTTTATATTGATAGTTCTATTTTTATAAAAATCTTAAAGTTTGATACTATTTTTTGGTTTAATATGTTTGTAATTACTATTTTAAGTACAACATTTGCAACATCTATTTATTTTTTTGGAGCTACCAAATATGGTGCAAAAGAAGTTTCTAGTTTCGTTTTTTTAGTTCCAGCAAGTGCTATTATAATAGGAAATATTTTCTTAGATGAAAAGATTGAATTTACAACAATTATTGGTGTTGTTTTAGCAATGATTGCAATATATATTCTAAATAATCTAAGTTTTTTTAGACTATTTAGAAAAAAGAGTTAAAAAGAACAATCTTTTAGATTTCCACTATAAAAACCTTTTTTTAAAGCTTCCATTCTTTGATTTGAAGTTCCATGAGTAAATGAATCAGGGATAATATATCCTTGTGCTTGTTTTTGCAAAGTATCATCTCCAATAGCACTAGCAGCTTTTAATCCAGCTTCCAAATCACCCTCTTGTATTGAGTCAAAAATAGCTTTTGAATGATGTGCCCAAATTCCAGAGTAACAATCAGCTTGTAATTCAACTTTTACTTGTAAAGTATTTTGTTTAGTTGCTGAAACATTACTTTTTTCTTTTTGAATTTTATTTAAAGTTCCTAATAGATTTTGTACATGATGCCCTATTTCGTGTGCAATTACATAAGCTTGTGCAAAATCTCCAGGGGCTTTATATTTTTGTGCTAATTCATCAAAAAAAGATAGGTCTATATATACTTTTTTATCACTTGGACAATAAAAAGGTCCAGTTGCAGAAGACGCAAATCCACAAGCACTCTTAACTGCTCCTCTAAAAAGTACAAGTTTAGCATCACTATATGCTAGTCCATTTTGTACAAAAATTTCTCTCCAAATATCCTCTGTTTGAGCTAAAATAGCACTAACAAATGCAGCTTGTCTATCATCATACTCTTGATTTACTACTTTTTTAGTTTGTGTTTGAGAAGTTGCTTCACCTTCAATAAATGATAATGGATTTATTCCAAATCCAAAATATAAAACTAAACCAATAACTAAGATAACTCTTCCAATTTTTGTACCCAAAAGAGATTTAATCAAAGGTAATAATGAAACAATAGAACTTCCTCTTGAATTGCCTCCAAAATTATGAGACTCACCTCTTCTATCTTCAATATTTGAACTTCTTCTATTATTTTCCCATTTCATATTTTACTCTTCATCTTTAATATATTTATTAGAGATCTCTTTTGTTGGTTTTACTCCAAGCTCTAAAAACTTTTGACTTCTTGAGATTAAATTTCCTCTTCCACTACTTAATTTATTTATTGCTTTGTCATAAGACTCTTTACTTTTATCTATACTTTTTCCAATATCTTCAAAATCATTTAAGAATCCTACAAATTTATCATATAAATCTGCTGCTTGTTTTGAAATCTCTTTCGCATTTTCACTTTGTCTATTATCTTGCCAAAGATTTTCAATAACTTTTAGACTTGAATACAAAGTTGTTGGGGAAACTATAACGATATTTGATTTTAAAGCCATTTCAAAAATATTACTATTTTGTGATAATGCTATAGAAAAAGCTCCTTCTATAGGAATAAACATTAAAACAAAATCCAAACTTCTTAGTGAATCAATATTTTCATATTTTTTTGAGCTTAAATCTTTAATATGATTTTTTATAGAGTTTATAAGCCTAGAAATTGACTCTTTTTTCTCTATTTCATCTTCACTATTGAAATAATCAACATAAGAGTTTAAAGATAATTTTGAATCAATTATAATATCTTTATTTGTAGGTAGATGAACAATAACATCAGGTCTTACAAGATTTCCTTCGCTAGTTCTAAATGAGTTTTGAACTTTATATTCAATATCTCTTCTAAGTCCAGATTGATTTAAAATAGATTCTAAAATCATCTCTCCCCAATCACCTTGAATCTTATTTTGACCTTTTAGTGCTTTTGTAAGATTTAAAGCATCATTAGAGATTTGATTATTTAACTCTTTTAAATTTTTTATCTCTGTTAAAAGTGAACTTCTTTGTTTTGTCTCTTCTGTAAAAACTTCATTTACCCTATTTCCAAATATATTTAATTGAGCTTTAAATGGTTCTAAAATTTGATTTATATTTTGGTTTGATTTTTTTGCATTATCTTCAAAAATTTTAGAAGTAATATTTTCTATCTCAGCTTTTAGTAAAGCTTGATTTTCTCTATTTTGAGCAATAGAAGCTTCTAAAAACTCTTTTTCTAGTTCTAAACTCTTTATTTTTGATTTATACTTCTCAACTACAAAAAATAAAATAGTTGCAAAAAGTATAATAACTATTGCAACTACTAGAAAGAAATTTGTACTTTCAAATTCAAAAATCATATAAATTTCTCTTTTTCAACATCATATCCCAGCTCTTTAAATCTCTCTATCAAAGGGGGATGAGAGAAGTAAAAAAATATGTAAAGCTTATGAGAATATGGAAAAGATTTATTCTCATTTGCTAGTTTTAGCAAAGCTTTTACTAAATCTTCTTTACTAGATAAGTTTGCTCCAAAATCATCCGCAGCATATTCATTGTGTCTTGAAATCAAAGAAATCAAAGGCATTAAAAAAAAGCTTAAAACTGTTGAAAAGATTAAAAAAACTACAATAATTGCATAAGGTTCATTTTTTAATCCTAAACTTAAAAAAAGTTCATCATTTAAATTTCCAAAAATAGCGAAGAAAATAAACATAACTAATCCCATGATTCCTATATTTTTAAGAATATCACCATTTTTAAAATGTCCTAGTTCATGCCCTAAAACTGCTAAAAGTTCATTATGAGTTAATTTTTCAATTAAAGTATCAAATAAAACAACTCTTTTTGTGCTTCCTAGTCCTCCAAAATAAGCATTTAATCTACTATCTCTTTTACTTGCATCGACACTAAATACTCCACTACTTTTAAAACCAACCTCTTTTAAAAGGGCATTTATTTTCTCTTCAAGTTCAACATCTTTTAGCTTTTCAAACTTATCAAACATCTTATCTCTAATAAGTGGATAAAGCATATTTATTAAAACAATAACTGCAAAAATAAAAATAAAACCAAAGATCCACCAAGATGGAAAATTTAAAATAATATATGAAATTCCTGCCATTACAAGTGAACCAAAAACAATTGTAAGAAATGCAGATTTTATAGTATCTTTAATATATAAAGATGGTGTTATATTTGAAAAACCATACTTTTTATCTAATTTAAAAGTTTGATACAAAGAAAATGGTAAAGATAAAAACCAATTTATAATAATAAATAAATTTATAAATAAAACAGCTTTTAAAATTGGATTATCAATATTTATTTGATTATCCAAAAATTTAAGACCAAAACTTAACCAAATGATAAAAATAATAAAATCGAAAAATGAACTAGAAATTGCTAATTTTTCTTTATCAATACTATAATTAGCTGCTTCATGATATTTTTTTGTACTTAAAATAATAGCCTTTTTTTTAGTTGCATCTTTTACAAATCCAATTTGCATAAAAGATGTATAAATTGTAAAAAAAAGATAAAAACAATATGCTATAACAAAAAATTGTAACAAATATAAATCCTTATTTAAAAAATAGTATATATTTTATTCAAATTTTGCTCTAATATCTTTTAATTTTTGAATAATTTTTCTATCTTTAGTAAAATATACTAAATCATGATTATTTTCAAAAGATTTTTTTGTGAAATTTAAACTACCAATTAAAGCCAATTTATCATCAAAAATCATAGTTTTAAGATGCATTTTTTTTGAATCATTTGGAATAATTACTTTTATATTTGCCTCTTTTAAAAAATTATATATTTTATCATTTGCCTCAACCTTGCTTTTATCCAAAACAACAGTTACTTTTACTCCATTTTTTGAAGCCTTTATTAAATCTTTTGCAATATTTTTATATGAAAAATTATACATAGCAATAAAAATAGACTCTTTTGAACTTAAAATTTCATATCTAATTTTCTCTTTTAGAAAATTGGATTCATCAGGAAGTGTAAAAAGTTCATTTGAGTAAGCATTTACAACAATCAATAATATAAATAATAGTTTTTTCATTTAATTCTCCAATATTTCAAATATATTTTGTGGTATTTTCGATGGTTTCCCAAATTTCAAAAATGCTAGCTTAAATTTTGCTTCAAAAATAAGCTCATCATCTCTGTAAATCTCTTGTTTCATAATAATTGAGGCTGATTTTTTCTCAATTAGTTCTGTTTTTATATCTAAAATATCTGCAAAATTTGCAGATTTTATCCAGTTTGCTTCACATGATTTTACAACAAAAAACTCATCTTGTGAATGAGGAAGTAAACCTTTTTTAAAAAACAACTCACTTCTAGCTCTTTCACAATAGTTTAAATAAATTGAGTGATAAACCATATTTCCACAATCTGTATCTTCGTAATAAACTCTTATTTTCAATTATAATCCTTTATTTATAGATTTTAAAATATTTATATCTTGATTTTTAAAACTTTCTGCTATTTTTATTTACCAAAAAGTTAGTGTTTGTGAGTTTTCGTCAGTTTTATTTAATTCAATAAATATATTGTCATTATAATCAATATGTAAATTATAATCACCAATATTAAAAGTAGTTTCAATATTTTTTTTATCAAAATAGCTTGAGTTATCACTATCTAAAAAATTAGATAGATGATACTCAACTAAAGATGGAGACATACTATCTAAAACCTTCTCTAATCCATAAAAAGTATCTACTCCAAAAATATTTAAAATAATATTTTTATCTATATTAACAAGCATGAGTTAATTTTACTGCTTTATTCCAAGAATAGAATCTAATCTTCCATCCGATAAATCTATTTTATTATCATCTTCTTTTTTATACAAACTATTCTCTTCATTTAAAATATTTGTGCTGTTTTGCTCATAAGCAAAGATATTATCTTCCTCAGTTTTCTCATCTTCTGTCTCTTCGTTGTTTTTATGCTCAAAAGAGTTATCTAAAAGATTTTGAGAAATAACTGGATTAAACGCTTTGTTATTATCCTCTATCTTTTTTATCTCTTCTTGTTTTTCTTCTGCTGTTGGTGTTAAAGTTGGTATTGAAGAAGTAGTTTTATTTAATATTCCTTCAATTTGACCAAGCATACTATAAATAGTATTTTTATCTTCCTCTGTATTACTCTTAAGCTCATTAACACTTTTCTCTAAATCCTCTTTTATTAACTCTAGATTTAAAACTTCATCTTCTAACTCATTTACTCTTTGCTTAAGAACTCCATTCTCTCCTTGAAGCTCTTCATATGCCTTTATTAAGCTTGTTAAAGCTTCGTTTAGTTTTAAAATAGTTTCTGCATTTGTCATATTCTTTAATCCTTTATTACTTATATAAAAATTTTTATGAAATGGTATTATTACAAAATTTAGCTAAATAATTCCATCTATTTTCAAAAGAGAGTCAATTTTAGGTTCTCTTTGAGCAAAATCGAAAAACAGTTTATCCATATTTTCGCTTCCACCACAACTAAGTACACAATTTTTATATTTCAATCCTAACTCTTTGTTTAATACATTTTTTGAATCTAAAAACATATAAAAAGCATCTGCACTTAGTACTTCAGCCCATTTATATGAATAGTATCCTGCACTATATCCACCTGAAAAGATATGAGAAAAACTATTTTGAAACTTATTATACTCTGGTGTTTTTATGACAGAAAATTTATCCCTAATACTATTTAACAACTCTTGAATCTCAAATTCAGTTTTGTATAGTTTTTGATGAAGTTTAAAGTCAAACAAAGCAAACTCTATTTGTCTAACTGTTGCCATTGATGATTGAAAGTTTTTTGCTTTTATTAATCTAGATATTGCCTCATCATCAAGAACTTCACCAGTTTGATAATGCTTTGCAAAAAGTTTTAAAATATCTCTATCGTAAGAAAAATACTCTAAAAACTGAGATGGAAACTCTACAACATCCCAAGCAACTCCAGATATTCCACTAACAGTTGGTTCTTCAACTTTACTCAAAAGATGATGAAGTGCATGTCCCATTTCATGAAAAAGTGTTACAACATCGCCATGTCTTAATAAAGATGGAATATCTTTTGTTGATTGTGGGAAATTTCCTACAATATAAGCTGTTGGAAGATTTATATTGTTATTTGAATCTTTGTAATATGAGTGCCAGTTGTTCATCCAAGCACCACCTCTTTTATCATCTCTTGCTTCTAAATCTATATATATTCTAGCTATTGTTTTATTTTTTTCAAAAATATCGTAAACTTTTACTTTTTCATCCCAAGAAGATGCATTTGAAGATTTAAACTCAATATCAAACAACTCATTTAAAGCAGTAAAAAAACCATTTAAAACGCTATTTTGTTCAAAATATGGTCTATAATACTCCTCCTCAATATCATATTGTGCTTTTTTTAGTTTTTCACTATAAAAACTAATATCACTTGCTCTAAAGTCATCAATACCATCTTCTTTTGCTATTTGTTTAATCTCTTCTAGCTCTTTCATTGCTTTTTCTTTTGCTTTATTTCCCAACTCTTCCAAAAAGTTTATAACTTCATCTTCGCTGTTTGCCATTTTTGTAGCCAATGAGTATGAAGCATAGTTTTTAAATCCTAATATTTTTACTTTTTCATCTTTTAAAGCTAAAATTTTTTCTATTAACTCACCATTTTGTGGTGCTCTTGTTGTGTATGCTTTATATAGTTCTTCTCTTTTTTCTCTAGAAGTTCCATAAGTCATATAAGCTATATAAGAAGGCATTTTAAGAGTAAATTTATATTTAGTTTTTCCATCTTCTTCAAATTTTGCTAATTCTAAATCCGACTTTGGTATCTCTTTTACATCTTCAAAATTTTCGATTATAAGAGAAAAAGAGTTTGTTGCCTCTAAAATATTTTGTGAAAATTTATGTGATAGTTCACCCAAAGCTAAATCTATCTCTTCTAATCTTTGTTTTTTATTATTTTCTAGTTGACAACCTGATAATTCAAAATCTCTTATCTCATTTTCTAATACTTTAAGCTGTATATTACTTAAAGTACTTTTTTTATTAGACTGTATATTTTTAAAAGATGTATAAATATTCTCATTTTGACTTATCTCACTCTCATATTTTGAGATAAGAGGAAGGCACTCTTCATATACTTTAGAAGTTATTTTTGAATTCTTTACAGAATCTAAATGGAATATTGGAGTTATAAATTCATTTATCTTCTCCCCTATTTCAGCAAAAGGTAATACAAAATTTTTATAAGTTTTATTTTTAATTTCTAAAAGTTTTTCAACTTCAACTCTACTATTATTTAAAAGCTCTTCTAAAAGCTTACTTGAATTCTCAAAATTCTCTATATGAAACTCTTTAAACATATTTTTATCCTTTATTATTATTCATTTTATTTAAATTTTAGAGTAAAGCCTCTATCAAATTTTTCATAATCTTTATAAAAAGAGTAGAATTCTACATTAAACTCTTTAAAATACTCTTCTAAACTCTTTTTTTGATCAAATCCCATTTCACAAAGCACATAAGGAATCTTTCTACTGTTTGCACCATCTATAATATTTTTCAAAAGCTCATCTCCTACAACTCCACCAAAAAGTGCATTAGATGGCTCAAACTCTACATTTTTTGGTAATTTATAATCATTTGCAATGTACGGTGGATTTGAAATAAGCATAAAAATATCATCCTCTTTTACATTTTCAAATAAATTACTAAGTCTAAAATCTATTCTTTCTAAAACTTCAAATTTTTTTGCATTTTTTCTTGCTAATTCTATAGCTTTTGGATTTATATCAACAGCTATAAAATCTATATTTTTATCTTTTAAAAGAGTTGCTAGCATAACAGAAATTATTCCACTTCCTGTTCCAATTTCAAGAACCTTGATTGATTTTTCTTGATTTTTTACCTCTTTTAAAATCTCAAAAGCATTTTCAACTAAAAGCTCAGTTTCTGGTCTTGGAATTAAAACCTCCACATCTGTAAAAAATTGTTCACCATAAAAAGAGGCTTTTTTTATAATATACTCTAAGGGAAAATTTGTAGCTCTTTTTTTTACCAATTTTTCTAATTCTAGCTCTTTTGTAAAAGGCTTATCATAGTTAAGATGTAACCAAATCACATTTTTATCCAATAAATGCATTATTAATATCTCAACCTCTTTTGCTGGAATATGTGTGATGTTTTTTAAATTTACTGCGTATTTTTTTACACACTCTTTTATTGTCATTTTACCTCTTTTTTAATCTAAAATATATAATGCTATTTCATCAGCAAGTAGAAAATTGTTATTGTAAACCCTATTATTATTTATACAAACCCTATTTTCTACTACTAAATCATCTACTTTTTTAAGTTCTTTAGAAGATAGTATTTTTAAATCAACTCCAAACTTACATCTAAATCCTAAAAGTACTTTTTCTGCCTTTATATCATCATTACTTAACTCTTCAATATCTTCATATTTTGGATTTTGTATATATTTTTCTATACTTTTTTGCTTATATAATCTTCTATTTTCAATACAAGCAACAGCTCCAGCTCCAACTCCTATATAATCATCCTTAGACCAATATCCATAGTTGTGTTTTGATTCAAATTTTTCATTCGTACTAAAATTTGCTATTTCATATTGATTAAAGCCTAGCTTTTCTAAGTAGCTAAATATTTCATAACTTAAATCTTCATCGTCAATTTTTAAGCTTTTTTGACTTTTTTGAAGCTCTTTTTCATTTAAAAAGAATTTTGTATCCTCTTCTATTATTAAACTATATGCACTTAAATGTTCAACTTCTAGCTCTTTTAAAGTATCAAAATCTCTTTTTAGAAGCTCAAAAGTATCATTTGCAACTCCATATATTATATCACAGTTTATACTATTAAAACCTATACATTTTGCATTTTGTATGGCTTTAATAGCATTAAGTCTATTATGATTTCTACCTAAAAACTTTAACTTCTCATCATCAAAACTTTGTACTCCAAAGCTAACTCTATTCACGCCTAAACTATACATTTTTTCCAACCACTCTTTTGTGGCACTATTTGGGTTTGCTTCAGTTGTAATTTCACAATTTTCTAAAATATGTGGATTTATTAATTCAAAAATATCTTCATATAAAGAAGCATCAACAGTTGATGGTGTTCCACCACCTATAAAAACGGTATTTAATTTTATCTCTTTATCTTTTAAATAGTTTAAATTGTATTCTAAATCAATTTTTAAGGCTCTCATATATGCCTCTTTTTGACTATTTTTATTTGTATATGAGTTGAATGCGCAGTAAAAACATTTACTGTCACAAAAGGGAATATGTATATATAAAAGCAATTTTTAATCCTATATTAAATAAAATATCGCTCTTATTATAAGGAAAACTATATTTATGACTGATAAAGAAGAGAACAAAAGTAAGAAAAATTTTAGACCAAATGTTGCAGCTATTATATTATCATCTAAATATCCTCAAAAATGTGAAATTTTTATTGCATCTAGGATAGATATTTCTAATGCTTGGCAATTTCCTCAAGGTGGAATTGATGATGGTGAATCTATAAAAGAGGCACTATTTAGAGAACTTGAAGAAGAGATAGGCACAAGAGACGTTGAGATTATTGCAGAGTATCCAACATGGGTATCTTACGAGTTCCCGCCTATAATTGCTCAAAAGATGTACCCTTATGATGGTCAAAAACAAAAATACTATTTAGTAAAACTAAAAAAAGGTGCAAAAATTAATATAAATACCGAAACTCCAGAGTTTAGTGAATATAAATTTGTATCTTCAAAAGAGATTTATGAACATATAACTTTTTTCAAAAGAACTGTTTATAAGCAGGTTTTGAAGCATTTTAAACAAGAGGGATATATTTAAAAAAGGAAAGATGGATGCTAAAAGTTTTAAAATTTGGTGGAACAAGTGTTGGAACACTTGACAGAATTGCAAATGTTGCACAGATTATTAAAAAGATAAGAGATGAAGGTCATGATGTTATAGCTATTGTTTCTGCTATGAGTGGTGAAACAAACAAGTTAATAGAATATGCTGAATACTATACAAAAACTCCTGAGTTAAAAGAGATGGATATGCTTTTAAGTTCAGGAGAGAGAGTAACTTCAGCTTTGTTATCTATTGCTTTAAATAGTATTGGTTATAAAACTATCTCTATGACAGGAAGAGAAGCTGGAATTATGACAACAGATACTCACACAAAAGCAAAAATAGAAAAAATAGATACACAAAAGATGAAAAATGCTTTAAGTGAGGGAAATATTATTATAGTTGCTGGATTTCAAGGAGTTACACTTGATGGTTCAAGAGTTACGACTTTAGGTCGAGGTGGAAGTGATTTATCTGCTGTTGCAATTGCAGGTGCTATAAAAGCTGATGTTTGTGAAATTTATACTGATGTTGATGGTATTTATACGACAGATCCTAGAATTGAGCCAAAAGCTAAAAAGCTAGAGAAAATATCTTATGATGAGATGTTGGAACTTGCAAGTCTTGGTGCAAAAGTATTACAAAACAGATCAGTTGAAATGGCAAAAAAATTAAATGTAAATCTAGTATCAAGAAGTAGTTTTACACCCGATGTAGAGGGAACTTTAATAACAAATGAAGAGGAAATTATGGAAAAACCAATAGTAAGTGGAATAGCTTTAGATAAAAACCAAGTAAGAGTTGGAATGTATGGTGTTGTTGATAAACCAGGTGTTGCAAGTGCAATTTTTACAGCTCTTGCTGATGCAAATATCAATGTTGATATGATTGTTCAAACAAGAGGACTTGATGGGACAACAGATTTAGATTTTACAATTCCTACAACAGATTTAGAGATTTGTAAAAAAGTTATGGAACAATTTAGACCTCAAGCAAAAAATATAGATTATAATGAGGCAATTTGTAAAGTTTCTATTGTTGGTGTTGGAATGAAATCAAATACTGGAGTTGCTTCAAAAGCATTTACAGCTATGGCAAATGAGAATATTAATATTAGAATTATCTCTACAAGTGAGATTAAAATATCTATGATTATTGATGAAAAATATGCAGAGTTAGCCGTAAGAGCTTTACACGATGCATACGAGTTGGACAAATAGTTTGCAAGAGTTTTTAAATTGGACAGTTGATACAATCAGGGAAGATAAGCTTTTATCTCCTTGGTTGGAAGAAAAAAAGTTTGAATGGGCACCATTAGTATCAAAAAATATTACAAATATTTTAGATAAAAGTTACTCTATCTTGATTATTACAGATAAAGAGAGAGAATGGTTTTTAAACTATATTTTATCTAACATAAACTCTTCAAAACTAAATAGACCTTTTTTACCATTTTATGATTTTAGTTCATTTTATAAAAATCTTGATCAGATAAAATCAGAGGATGATATTTCAAATATTAAAGATATGCTAAAAATATCTTTTCCAAATGGATACTGTTTTTGGTATATTGGAAAAAGTCAAGATAATAGATCTACTCTTGCAAAAATAACAAAAAGCTCTTTTTTATGGATTTTTGATGAAGAGAGACAAGGTTCTATAAACTTAAAATCAAATGATGACGGACTTGATATGAAGCTTCTTCAAATGTTTAGATTGTATAACAAAACAATAAGTGCAGCACTTTTTGCAAATATTAATGTAGAGAGCTAATCTTGGAGATAGTTAAAAACTCTTCAATTTTTATTGTAAATAGCATTGAAGATAGCTTAAATAAATTTCTAGCTGCTTATCCTACTCACCAAACAAGAGTTATAAAAAATGAAGAGAAAGATGAGTTCCAAATAGAACAAGCAAATAAAACTCTAAAAGAGGCATATATTGCATCAAATGAGACAAAATATCTATTTTTATGTGGTGCTACATTTAGGGTTGAAGCACAAAATGCTCTTTTAAAAATTTTAGAAGAACCTCCAAAGAATATAGTTTTTATTCTTTTAGTCTCTTCTAAAAATTCACTACTTCCTACAATTTATTCAAGATTACCATATAAAAATCTTAAAAAAGTTGTTGAAAAAGATGATATTGAGCTAAATATAAAAAAATTAGATTTAAAAGATATATACACTTTTATAAAAAACAATCAAAAAATTACAAAAGATGAAGCTATAAATATTGTTGAAACTATCTTAATAAAAGCAAATAAAGAAAATGTCAAGCTTAACCAAAAAGAGTTGGATATATTTTTTAAATCTATAAAACTTTTGGAACTAAACTCAAAACCAACTACGATTTTAACTTATCTTCTTCTATCTATTTTAGAAAAAGAGTCAAAATGAAACTATATAAACTATCTTTAAATGAGACAAAAATTTTTTTAAGCACTCTAAAATGTGATAAAAGTGGTGTTGCTATTATGTCAAAAAAAGCAAAAATTCATACACTTTTTATAAAAGATTTGCATGTAGGTGCTGCAAATATATTAAAGCAAGATGCTTTATCTATTGGTGCTGATTTAGCTGTTCCAGAAGGTGTAATAATAGCAAAAGACAAGTTTGTTAATGCTCTACTTATAGGTACTACAAAACATTTTGAAATTCTAAGTAGAAAAGAGTTATCACAACCTTTTGGACTTAAAGAGTTAGCAAAGAGTTTAAAAGATTTTGTAAAAGAGCAAAAATTTTCTACAAAAATAATGGGTGTTTTAAATGCAAATGAAGACTCTTTTTTTAAAAATAGTAGATTTGATAACTCAAGTGCTTCACAAAGAATAGAACAAATGATAGAAGATGGTGCAAATATTATAGATATTGGTGCTGTTTCAAGTAGGCCTGGAAGTTTACCAATAAGTTGTGAAGAAGAGCTTGAAAGAGTAAAAAATATAGCCCATACAATATATAAAAATAGATATTTTGAAAAAGTTGATTTCTCTATTGACTCTTTTTCTCCAAAAGTTATAGATTTTGTTTTAAATCATGGTTTTAAAATAGTTAATGACATAACAGGTTTGCAAAATGATGAAGTTTGTAAGATAGCTTCAAAATACAAAGCTCAAGTTGTAATAATGCATATGCAAAAAGATCAAACAACTATGCAAGATAATCCTTTTTATGAAGATATTATGGTTGAAATTGATGATTTCTTTAAAGAAAGAATCCAAAAGGCCAAAAGTTTTGGAATAGATGATATTGTCTTAGATGTTGGAATTGGTTTTGGAAAAACATTAGAGCATAATCTACTTTTACTTAAAAATTTAGAACATTTTAAGCATTTTGGATATGAACTTCTAATTGGAGCTAGTAGAAAATCTATGATAAATATGATTACACCTAGTGAGATTGAAAATAGGCTTCCTGGAACTTTGGCTATACATCTTGAATCTTTAAGATATGGTGCTAGCATTATACGATGTCATGACGTAAAAGAGCATTTTCAAGCAATTAAAGTTTTTGAAGCTATAGAAAATATAAATTAAGACTCAATTTCTAAACTCAATTCTTAATAAATCATCTCTTATTTTATCTTTTTCTAAAATCTTTTTTTGAGTAATATTCCCAATATTAGTAGAAGTTTGTAAAAAACTCTGTATGTAATAAATACCACTATATTGTAAACAATAAAGTTTCTCTATAATTTTATTTATATCTTCAAAGTCCAATAAATCAGCATTTACAGTAGTTCTTACTTCAAAATTAAAATTTATACTTAAAAGATGTTTTATTGTATTTATCATACTTTCATAACTACTTTTTTGAGTTATAATTTTAAACTTTTCTTTTGGAGCTTTAAAATCTAAAGATATAAAATCTATAAGGTTTTTTGAGATTAAATCTTTTATAATTTTGGTATTTATTCCATTTGTATCTAGTTTTATTTTAAATCCTAGTTTTCTAACTTCTTTACAAAAAGGTTCTAAGTTATGCATTGTAGCTTCTCCACCACTTAAAACAACTGCACTTAAAAGCCCAACTCTAGATTTTAAAAACTCCAAAATATCATTATGAGAATAAAATCCTTGTTTAGAAAAAACTATATTATCATTATAACAATAGCTACACAGCAAGTTACAAGAAATATGCCAGACTATACAAGATATTTCATCTTGATAGTCTGTTGTTGTAAATTTTGTAAAACTATAAACAATCTTTTTGTTCAACAAATTTAACTCTTTGCTTATGTTCACCTTTTTTCCCTATATTAAAACTTTCAACTGGTCTATGATAACCCATAACCCTAGTATATACTATACATTTAGTTCTTTTTTCTATATTTTTCTCAAGCAATCTTGTTTTTTCCATTTTCTAATTCCTTTTTTAAAATTTCATCATCACATTTTGGACAATACTCATATTCTCCGACTAAATAGCCATGAGTAGGGCAAACTGAAAAAAGTGGAGTAATTGTAATATATGGTAATCTAAAGTTTGAAATTACATTTTTTACCATCTTCTTACAAGCTTCACTACTTGATATTTTTTCTTTCATATACAAGTGTAAAACTGTTCCGCCAGTATATTTACACTGTAAATCATCTTGTAAAGTAAGAGCTTCAAAAGGATCATCTGTAAAATCAACTGGTAGCTGAGATGAGTTTGTATAATAAATATTCTTCCCAAAACCTGCTTGAATAATATCTTTGTATCTTTTTATATCCTCTTTTGCAAACCTATACGTTGTCCCTTCAGCTGGAGTTGCTTCAAGATTATATAAGTTTCCAGTTCTTTCTTGATATTCAAGCATCTTAGCTCTCATAAAATCTAACAAATCCATAGTAAACTCTATACCTTTCTCATTTGATAAATCTATATCTTCATCAATAAAAAAGTTTTTTAACATTTCATTTATACCATTTACTCCAATAGTTGAAAAGTGGTTGTTAAAGTGTGGTAAATACCTTTTTGTATAAGGATAAAGACCTCTATCATACATCTCTTGTACAAAAATTCTCTTTTTTTCTAAGCTATCTTTTGCTAAATCCATAAGCTCTTCAACTCTTGCATAGAGTCCTTTTGTATCATTTTTATATAAATATCCAAGCCTTGCCATATTTATAGTAACAACTCCAATACTTCCAGTCATTTCAGCACTTCCAAAAAGTCCACCACCTCGTTTTAAAAGCTCTCTTAAATCAAGTTGTAATCTACAACACATACTTCTTACATGTCCTGGTTTATATGCCTCTTCATTTGCTATTTTATTCCCCAATTTATCTTTTTTGTATTGGCTTCCTATAAAATTTTGAAAATAGCTACTTCCTATTTTTGCTGTATTTTCAAATAAAATATCTGTATTTTCTCCATCCCAGTCAAAATCTTCAGTTATATTTACAGTTGGGATTGGAAAAGTAAATGGTTGTCCTGTTTTATCACCTTGTGTCATAATTTCATAGTAAGCTCTGTTTATTTGATTCATCTCTTTTTGAAAATGTTTGTATGTAAGCTCTTCAAAAGAAGAAACACCCCTACTTTTTGCAATTTTTAAAAGCTCATCATCTTTTAAATTTTTAAACAGATGTTTTTGATTTCGTGTTGGTATTTGCTCTTTTAAATCAGTAGGAACTGTCCAATCAATAGTTATATTCGTAAATGGGCTTTGTCCCCATCTTGCTGGAACATTTAGATTATAAACAAAGCTTCTTATAGCTTTTTTTATATCTTTGTAATCAAGTTTATCTTTAAATACATAAGGCGCTAAGTATGTATCAAAAGAGCTAAATGCTTGAGCTCCTGCCCACTCACTTTGAAGTATTCCTAAAAAATTTGCCATCTGTCCCAAAGCTTCTCTAAAATGATTAGGCGCAGAACTTTCAACTCTTCCTCTTACTTCATTAAATCCCTCATCGAGTAAAACCCTCAAACTCCATCCAGCACAATAAGCACTTAGACAATCTAAATCATGAATATGAATATCAGCATTTCTGTGGGCATATCCTTGCTCTTTAGTATAAATTTTATCAAGCCAATAGTTTGCTATTAATTTTCCAGCACTATTGTTTATAAGTCCAGCATGAGAGTATCCTGTATTTGAATTTGCTTTTATTCTCCAATCTTCGCCATTTATATACTCTTGTATAGTTTGAGTCGAGTTTACATAAGTTGTATCACTATTTAATCCTAAAATCTGCTCTCTTTGAATTTTATGAAGGTGTCTATAAAGCATAAAACTCTTCATAACATCGAAATATTCACTTTTAAAAAACTCTTTTTCTATTAAATCTTGAATATCTTCAACAGCTTTTAGATTTTTAGATTTTATCTCAAATAAAACTGAAAAATATATTGATTTATCATAAATAGTATTTACACTTTTAAATGCTTTTTTTATAGCATCCTCTATTTTAAAAGCTTCAAATTTCTCTTTTTTCCCATCTCTTTTTAAAATCTCTATTTGCATATCTTATTCCTTTTTTCTAATCACTGGAAGTTTAAAAGAGTTTTTATTAATTACTTGTAAGATAAAAAGTCACAAAAGTGTTATTTTAAGGCTATTAGCTTATTTTCTTTAAGTGTTTGTAAAGATAAATTAACTAAAATATTGGCTTTTAATCCATATAAGGAAAATATTATGAGACACTTCTTAAGTTTATTAGACTTCTCAAAAGATGAAATTTTAGAAATTCTTCAATTATCAAAACAGATTAAAGATGAGACAAAAAAAAGAGTTTTTAAAGAGTATATGCCTAAAAAAGTTTTAGGTATGATTTTTGAAAAAAGCTCTACGAGAACAAGAGTATCTTTTGAAACTGGTATCTATCAACTAGGTGGTGTGGGGCTTTTTCTTTCATCAAATGATATTCAGTTAGGTCGTGGTGAACCTATGAAAGATACTGCTAGAGTAATATCGAGAATGGTTGATATGGTAATGATTAGAACTTTTGAGCAAGAAAAACTTGAAGAGTTTGCTTCATACTCAAAAGTTCCTGTTATAAATGGGCTTACTGATAAATATCACCCTATTCAGCTAATGGCTGATTATCTTACTATTATGGAAGAAGGACTTGATAAAAATTTAGTCGTAGCATATATTGGAGATGGAAATAATATGGCACACTCATGGCTAAATTTAGCAGCAAAACTTGGATTTGAACTTAGAATTGCTACTCCAAAGAATTATCAAGTAGATAGTAAAATTTTACAAACTGCTTTAGAAGAAGCTTCAAAAAGTGGTGCAAAAATTACAACTTCTTTTGACCCAAAAGAGGCTATAAAAGACTCAACTGTTGTTACAACTGATACTTGGATATCTATGGGACAAGAGTCAGAAAAAGAGAAAAGAGTAAAAGATTTTTCTGGATATATGGTTGATGAAAATATGATGAAATTAGCAAAAGAAAATGCAATATTTCTACACTGTTTACCTGCTTATAGAGATTATGAAGTTAGTGAAAAGGTACTTGAAGGAAGCCAAAGTAGAGTTTTCCAAGAAGCTGAAAATAGACTTCATGCACAAAAAGGTATTATGGTTTGGCTTGATAAAAAAAGAGATGAGAAATAAATGATAGATTATGAAAAATTTGTAAAATATTCAAAACCAGGTCCAAGATATACTTCATATCCAACTGCACCTGAGTTTAGTGAAAATTTTAAACAAGAAGATTTAAAAGATTTTTATAAAAAACAAGATAAAAATAGAGCTTTGTCTTTATATATTCATCTTCCTTTTTGTAGAAGTGCCTGTTACTTTTGTGGTTGTAATACGATATTTACATCAAAAGAGGATAAGAAAACAAGATATATTGACTATCTAAAAAAAGAGTTAAATATCTTAAAGAATCACTTAAATACATCTAGAGTTGTAACACAAATGCACTTTGGTGGAGGAACTCCTACATATTTTTCACCGCAACAATTAGAAGATGTTATAAAATCTATAAAAACTATTTTTCCAAATTTTAGTAGTGATGCTGAAATATCTTGTGAGGTTGATCCAAGATACTTTACAAAAGAGCATATGGATGTTTTAAAAGCTGGTGGGTTTAATCGTCTTAGTTTTGGAGTTCAAGATTTAGATGAAACTGTTCAAAAAACAATTCATAGGATTCAACCTTTTGAGCTAACTTTAAATGTAATAAATATAGCAAGAGATGCTGGTATAAAATCTATAAATACTGATTTAATCTATGGTTTGCCTCACCAAACAAAAGAGAGTTTTAAAAAAACTTTGGAAAAAATGCTAACACTAAATGTAGATAGATTTGCAGTATTTAACTATGCACATGTTCCTTGGCTTATGAAAACTATGAGAAAATTTGATGAAACAACTTTTCCAACTCCAAATGTAAAACTTGAAATGTTAAAAGACACAATAGACTTTTTTACATCAAATGGATACAAAATGGTTGGAATGGATCACTTCGCAAAACCAGAAGATGAACTATTTAAAGCAATAAAAAAAGGTGAATTACATAGAAATTTTCAAGGATATACAACAAAAGGTGGAGCAGATTTAATAGGAATTGGTGTTACTTCCATAGGAAATGGTGTAGATTATTATGCACAAAATTTTAAAGATTTAAATGAATGGGAAGAAGCTATTGATAATGGAGATCTACCTGTGTTTAAAGGTTATAGATTAAGTGATGACGATATTCTTAGACAATATGTAATTATGGAACTTATGAGTAATTTCTCTTTAAATATAAAAAAAGTTGAAGAAGAGTTTAAAATAGATTTCAAAGACTATTTTAGTGATGCACTAGAATCTTTAAAAGAGTTTGAAGATGCAGAACTTCTTAAAATATATGATGATAGAATTGAAGTTTCTCAAACAGGAACTATGCTAATTAGAAATATTTGTATGCCTTTTGATGCTTACTTAAATAAAATTCCGGAAGATAAAAGAAGATTTTCCAAAACAATTTAAATTATTTTATTAAATAAATGGGCTTTTTGTCCATTTTTTTAAGCAAACTTTTAATAAAAATTAAGTTTAATCTTACTACACAATTTCAATGGTGCTTATAGCACCATAACATATAGGGGAAAATATGGGGAAAGCTTCTTTTAGTGTAGGAAAATTAACACAACACTCACAATCACACATAAATAGAGAAAATAGTTTAAACTATGCTGTAGTTGAAAATTCAAGAGCTAATAGTTTTAATAAATATTATGAATACGATGATTTTTTACAAAAGGCAAAAGATAGATACAAAGAGCAAGTAAAACAAAATATGCAAAATAGTGCTATTCTTAATATATTTCAAGAGGCTATTATTGCAATAGATGGACATCATACATCAGAAGATATTTTAGATCTATTTTTTGAATTAAAACAAAAATATGGTGGACATGAGTTAATATCTCTTACAATTCATAAAGATGAAGGTTATTTCAAAAAAAATAATCAAAATTTTTATCCACACAAAAACATATTAAAAAAAGAAGATAACAACTGGTATATAACTCAAGATGGTTTAAATGGTAAAAAACCAGAAGATTTCTCACAAAAAGTAGATATTTCAGAATTTTCTACTGTTTTAACTCCTCATGCACATGCTGTTTTTTCAATGTTTGACTTCTCTTTAGGAAGAAATGCAAGAATGCAGAAAAAAGATATGATGGAGAGATTAAAGTTTGTAGCAACTTTGTTAAAAATGGATTACTCTTTACAAAAAATTAATAAAATCTCAAATTATGATACAAATCTTAATTTAGAAGATGGTGAAGAGATTAATACAAATAGCCAAATGACAATTAAAAACTCAAATTTGATAGAGATAAACACTCAATTAAGAGCAAAAGAGCTAGAACTAGAAGAAGTGATTTCAAAACTAAGAGTAAAGCAAACTATGTTAAGTGATATTTTAATAAAAATATCTCAAAAAGAGAATATTTTAGATGAATTAAACACTCAAGTATTTATTAAAGAAGAAGATTTAGATAATCTTTCAAATATTATATCTATAAAAAATACGACTATAAATAATCTAAATTTAACAATAAAACAAAAAGAGTTTAAAATAGACGAACTAGATAGTAAAATCTATGGAAGAAGTCAAACTATGGCTATTTAATAAATTGAGACCAAAGTCCCAATTTAAAATAATATTATAAAAGTTCTTTTACTAAATCAGCAGATGATTTTGAAGATAGCAAAATTGGTGCTACATCAAATACTGTTTTAGCTCCAAAATCACCTTTTAAAGACATTTTATATGTAGCTCTAGCATATGCTACAAGTACACTTGCAGTAAACTCTGGATTACTATCAAGTTTTAAAGCATATTCAATTACTTGATTTACACCTTCGCTTGATTTTCCACTTCTTATTACAAATCCACCATGAGGCATAGTATTGTGATTTTTATCAAACTCTTCTTGGCTTATAAAATTTACTGTCGTATCATAAGGCTCAAAGTAGTTTGGCATTGTTTTTATCTCATTTTCTACTTTTTTAGCATCTGCACCATCCTTTAAAACCACAAAACACTCTCTAGAATGTTTTTCTTTTGTAGTTAAAGTAGGTCTTGCACCACTTCTTACTTTTTCAATAGCACTATTTGAAGGAATTGTATATTGAACTCCATTTTTTACACCCTCAACTCTTCTTATTGCATCTGAGTGTCCTTGACTTAATCCTTTTCCCCAAAATGTATAAGTATCTCCATCTGGAAGTAAAGCTTCTCCATATATTCTATTTATTGAAAACATTCCTGGATCCCAACCAACAGAAATCATTCCTATTTTTTTATTTTTTTGGCAAGCTTTATCAACACTTGCAAAATAAGCTGGAATTTCAGCATGATTATCATAGCTATCTACTATATGAAAATGCTCTGCAAATTTTGGTCCTTGAATAGGTAAATCATCTTTTGAACCACCACATAAAATTAAAACGTCGATCTTTTCTTTGAAATCTAAAATATTTTCTAAAGAAAATACAGGAGTGTTTATTGTAGTTACACTTTTTGGGTCTCTTCTTGAAAAAACCGCTACCAAACTCATATCAGGATTTTTTGAAATAGAAAGCTCAACACCTCTTCCTAAATTCCCATATCCAACAATTGCAACTTTAATCTGATTATTCATGCTAAACGCTCCTTTTGAAGTAGTAAGTTTTTTTGGTATGTAAGATATAACAAAAAAATTTCGGCAATATTTTACTATTAAAAAACTTAATAAAATAGTTAGTAGTGTTGTTGTAAAATGCCAATTATCCAATTTTAGGAGTAAAAATGAATATAATAGAGTTCGAAAATATCGATGTTGGATATGATGAAAAAGTTGTTTTAAAAAATATAAATTTAAAGATAAAAAGTGGTGAACACTTTGCAATTTTAGGTGCAAACGGAAGTGGAAAATCAACTTTAATGAAATTAATACAATCTCAAATCCATCCACGACACACAAAAGAGTTTAAAAAAGAGATTTTTGGGAAAAGTAGATACTCCATTTTTGAATTAAAAAAAGAGTTAGGAATAATCACAAATGACTTACACAACTATTTTGAAAAAGAAGGTGGATATTTATCTGGTTTTGAAGTAGTATTAAGTGGATTTTATAGCTCAATAGGAATATTTACTCATCAAGATTTTACAAAAAAGCAGATACAAAAAGCTATTGAAGTTATGAATTTTTTAGAAATTATTGATTTAAAGAATAAAAAAGTATCATCTATGAGTACAGGACAACTTAGAAAATGTATAGTTGCTCGTGCTTTAATACACGATCCAAAGGCTTTTGTACTCGATGAACCAACTGTTGGACTTGATATAAAAGCACAAATAAATTTTATAAAACTATTACAAAAAATATCACTAAAATCAACAATTATTTTAGTAACTCATCATCTTGAAGAGATATTCCCAGAGATAAAAAATGTAGCTCTGATTTACAACAACACAATTTTTAAAATTGGTAAAAAAGAGGATATTTTAAATAGTGAAAATTTAAGCACAATTTTTGATATAAAAATTGAAGTAAAACAGAAAAATAAAAGATATTACATTGAAACTGTTTTATAATAAATTTATTTTTCATTGTGCTATAATCTAAAAAATAAATACAAATCAAAGGAAAAAGAAAAATGAAAGCCCTCAAAATAATATCTTATTTAATACTTTCACTACTGTTTTTATATATTTTAAGTGGATTTTTTCTTCTTCCTTATGTTGCAAAAAAAGAGATTGTAAAAAATTTAGATGAAATTTTAATTACAAAAACAAAAATTGAGAAAATATATTTTAATCCTCTAACTTTGAATTTAGAGCTAAAAGGTTTTTCACTATTAGATGAAAAAGAGCAAGAAGTTGTAGGTTTAAAAAATTTATTTATTGATTTTAGAGCTTTAAAATCAATAGAAAAAAAGCATTTTCATATAAAAAATATTTTACTTGAAGGTATTTATTTAAACATAATAGAAGAAGAAAAAGGGGTTTTTAACCTAGCAAGTTTATTAAAACCAACAAAAACAAAAGAAGAAGAGACAAATCAAAAAGAGAAAACAAAACTTATTGATTTTTTAGTTTCTAAAATTGTTTTAAAAGATACAAATATAGATTTTACAAGTTTTACAGATAAAAAAAAGTACAACTTACATCTAAAAGATATAAACTACACAATATATGATTTTGGAACATTTAAAAACTCTTTATCTTCAAATAACTTACAATTTAAATTAAATGAGAATACAGATGTAAAAATATCTGGAGGTATAAAAATTGAGCCATTTATTGCTTATGGTAAAATTACTATCTCAAATTTAAAAATAAAAGAGCTTTTAGATTTTGATAAATCACTTTTTAATTTCGAGTTAAATCCAGAAGCAAATATAAATCTTACTTTAAATTACAATATTGATACTACAAATGATTTTAATCTATTTTTAAATAGTGAAATTTTTGAGATAAATAATTTAAAATTAAACCAAAATCAAAAAGAGATAGTAAGATTAAATAAACTAGATTTAAAATATTTTTCATTTGATTTAAACAATCAAGAGCTAGAATTTAAAGATTTAAATATAAAAGATTTATACGCAAATATGATTTTAGATAAAGGTGGAGTAAATTTTGCAAATCTTTTAAAAGAGCAAATAGATGAAAAAGAGATAAAAAGTAGTAATCAAGAAAATAGTCTAAATAATTTAAATAACAAACCATGGAAAATAAATTTAGAAAATATTAATCTAAATGCAAATTTTGATTTTCATGATATTTTAAATAATTCAAAACTAAATATTAAAGATATAAAAGCAAAAACTTCAAATATCAATATAGTAAATGATAAGATAAATATTAAAGGTGCTAATTTAGTAACTTTAGATACAAAATATATTGATAATAACAATAAATTAAATATAAGCTCAAGCAAAACAGATTTAACACATGATGATATTTTTATAAATGGTTCAAAAATTGAAGTATCAAATTCTGCTTTGAAAAAAGATAATGTAATATTTGAAGATAAGAAATCAAAAATTAAAATTACTACAAATAATATAGATTTGGAACTATCAAAACTATCTATTTTTGATGAAATATCTTTTGATTTATCAAATTTAAAACTAAACAAGTTCGGTTTTGAAGATAAAAATAGTAACATATCTTTATCTTCAAAAAATAGTAACCTTAAATTAAATAACTTTTTATTAGATAAAGAAAAAAATATCTCTATTAACCAAACTGAACTTTATGATACAAATGTTAATTTCTTTGATTCAAATAGCTCTTTTGATATAAATACAAAAAAAACAAATTTAAAAATTTCAAATTTTAGTTTAAAAAAAGATGCAATAGTTATTGGTCAAATATTATTAAAAGATCCTAAAATAGATATTTTAAATATGGAAAGTAAGCTTAAAATAGAAGCTAAAAATATAAATTTGGATTTAAAAAAGCTAATTAGCAAAGAAAATTTCTTTAAAATAGAAAAAACAAATTTAAACAATCCTCATATTTCTATAATCCTACCAAAAAATAGTCAAGCAAAAGGTGAGATAGAAAAAAATAGTATAAATAAACAAGAAGTTGATAAAAAAGTTGAAAATAAAAAAACAACAAGACTAAATTTAGGCCCAATTAATATAAAAAATATGACATTGGATTTTGAAGACAGAAATCTTGCTATTCCTTTTAAAACAACAATTTCAAAACTAAAAGGAGCTGTTTCAGCAGTAAAAAACAGAGCAGATAGTACTTCAAATCTTGAGATAAATGGAGTTGTAGATGACTATGGAGTTGCTAAAATAACAGGAATAGTAAATCCAAACGATATAAGAATTCTAACAGATATAAATATGAAATTTCAAAATATATCTATGAAAAATTTTACACCATATACAGCAAAGTTTGTTGGTAGAGAAATTAAAGATGGTAAACTAGAACTTGATTTAAACTACAATATTAGTGAGTCAAATCTAAAAGCAAAAAATAGTATTATTATTAAAAAACTAGAGCTAGGAGATAAGATAGAGAGTAAAGATGCAGTATCTTTACCTTTGGATTTAGCAATTACACTTCTAGAGGATAGCTCAAATACTATTGATTTAAATCTTCCTGTTTCTGGAAATGTAGATGATCCAGAGTTTTCTATTGCAGCAATAGTTTGGAAAGCATTTGTAAATCTTATTACAAAGGCTATAACAGCACCATTTTCACTTATTGGAAGCCTATTTAATTTTAGTGAAGATGAGATAAATAGCGTGGACTTTAATTTAAAAGAGAGTGAAATAACACCTATTCAAAAAGAGACTTTGGATAAAATAGCTACTATTTTAAAAAGCAAAAAAGAGTTTGCAATTAGTTTTTCTCCATCTTTTGATGAAAAGAATGAAAAAGAAAAAATTGCTAATCAAAGAGCTTTAAATATTCAAAAATATTTAATTGAAGAGAAATCAATAGATAAAAAACAGGTTGTTTTAGAAAAAGATATTAAAAAATCATCTTCAAATATTGATTTAAATATAAAAGAGATAAAAAAATAATCTAAAAGCAAATATTAAGTTTTTATAGATTATATTTCTACCTAAAAATAAATTAAAAATTAAAGGAAAAACTTGGATCCCGATATACAGTCCTATGTTATGCTTTTTACCGCACTTGTACTAGTGCTTTTAAATGGATTTTTCGTACTTTCAGAATTTGCGATTGTTAAAGTAAGAAAAACAAAACTAGAAGAGTTTGTAAAACAAGGAAAAAGAAGTGCAGTTCTAGCACTAAAAATGTCAAACTCTCTTGATACTTATTTAAGTGCAACTCAACTTGGAATTACTTTTTCATCTCTTGCTTTAGGTTGGATAGGTGAACCAGCTCTTGCTAAACTAATAGAATCAAATGTAGCTTCTCTTGCAAATAATCCTGTATTACTTCATACTGTAAGTTTTACTATTGCTTTTTCTATTGTTACATTTTTACATGTTGTTTTTGGTGAAATTGTTCCAAAGTCTATTGCTATTGCAAAAGCTGAAGTGATGGTTTTATATATAGCTCGTCCTTTATATCTATTTTGGTTAGTTTTTTATCCACTTATTAGATTTTTTGATATTGTTGCAGCTTCTGTTCTTAGATTTCTTGGAGTTAGACCTGCAACAGAACATGAATTAGCTCACTCAGAAGAAGAACTTAGAATTATAGTAAATGAGAGTTTTAAAGGTGGTCATATTGATTCAGTAGAGAGTGAGATAATCAAAAATGCAGTTGATTTCTCAGAAACTATTGCAAAAGAGATTATGACTCCAAGAAAAGATATGATGTGCTTAAACTCTGAAAAAAGTTTTGAAGAAAACATAAAAAGAGTAACTTCTACAAAACATACAAGATATCCATATTGTAACGGTGGAAAAGACAATATTATAGGAATGGTTCACACTAGAGATTTATTAAACAATGCTCTTGAAAATAAAGAGATTGATATTTCAAAACTTGTAAGACCTATTATTATGGTTCCTGAAAACACTTCAATCTCTTCAATTTTAACAAGAATGAACAAAAGTAGAATTCATCTAGCTTTAGTTGTAGATGAGTATGGTGGAACTTCTGGTCTTATTACTATGGATGATATTCTTGAAGAGATTATTGGTGAAACTACAGATGAGCATGACCCAAAAAATGAAACTATTAAAAAAATAGATGACAATAAATATGAACTAGATGGTATGGTAAATATTGAAAAAGTTGAAGAGATTTTAGATATAACTTTTGAAGAAAATGAAATGTCTGTTACTATTGGGGGAAGAATATTTAATTTAATAGGAAGATTACCAATTGCTGGTGAAACTATTGAAGATAAGTATTGTACTTATAAAATTTTAGAAGTAGGAAGTAATCGTATAAAAAGAATATTATGCGAAAAAATAGTAGAAGAATAATATATTAAAATAGAGAGCTAAAGTTTTATAACTTTAGCCCCAAATCCACCACTACTTGGATGTGCATCTTCAAAACCTTTTACTCTTGGATGTTTTTTTAAAAACTCTTTTACAGCAAAAGCTAATTTTCCAGAACCAATCCCGTGATATACTAAAACTTCTTCAAATCCAGCCAAAAGAGCATCACTTAAAAACTTATCAAGATTTTCAATAGCTTCTTCAGCTCTAAGACCGTGTAAATCTAACTTTATATTTCCTGTTTCTGGCTTTTGAATAGTTACAACAGCTTTTTTTGTAGGAATTTTTGGTGGAGGATTTCCACTTCTACTTAAATCATTAAGCTGAACTTGAACTTTCATTCCCATATCATTTTCAATAAATGCTTTAGAACCTTTAATTGAAACTATAGTGCCCTTTGTACTTCTATATTTAACTCTATCCCCTACTTTTAGCTCTATTTTTTCTTGTACTTTTTCAACTTCTATCTCTTTTGCTATTTTGTGTGAAACATTTAAATGTTGATGAGATTGGCTAACAAGTTTTGCTTTTATAGCCTTTTTAGCTTCATCTCTTGCATCTTTATACTCTTTATGCAGTTTTGATTTTTCACTATAAATATGTAAATCCAAACTCTCTTTTTGCTCTTTTAAATTATTTGTTAATCTTTTATAGTTTTCTATTTCACTATCTAAATTTGCTATTTTTTGCCTATATTCACGTTCAAGCTCACTACTTCTTTCTATTAACTCATTTAATCTATCTTTATCTTCTCCATAAACCTCTTTTGCTCTTTTTACAACTCCAGCTGGGATTTTATATCTCAAAGCTGTTTCAAAAGCATAGGATCTTCCAATAGTTCCTTGTAAAAATTGATATGTTGGTCTTTGATTTTCCTCATCATAAAGTGCTGCTATTAGCTCAACATTTGGGTTTGAAGCCATTAAAGCAGCTAATCTTTTATGGTGAGTTGTGATAATTATTTTTATATCATTTTTTATTAAATCTTCAATTATAACTTTAAATAAGCTAGCAGCTTCATCTGAATCAGTACCTAATTCTATCTCATCAACTCCAACTATTGCATTTTTTACTTCAAAAAGCTTTGAAAATTCTAGCATTCTACCAGCAAATGTAGATATATCATTTTTAACACTTTGAGGATCATCTAAAACAGCATTTATAGATTTAAAATTACTTACAACTGTACTTTTATGAGCATTATAGGGAAGTAGATATTTTGATAGAAAAATCGCACTTAAAATCGATTTTAACATCATAGTTTTTCCACCTGCATTTACACCTGTTATCATAATAACGCTCTTTGAAAAATCGATACTAATCGGTCTTGGACTACTTAAAGCTGGATGACAAAAATCAACAAGCCTATTTTCATCTTTTTTTGAAGGTAAAATAAAATTCTTATCTCCTATTTTTGAGAAAAATATTCTTGCTTGATAGTGATCAAACTTATCAAACTCTTTATTTATAAACTTTAAAAAAAGAAGATTCTTTTCAAAGATATGAGAAATTTCTTTACAAAGTTTAAACAAAATCTCCTCTTGTTTGTTTTTTAAATCACTCTGTTTCTCTTTTAAATCACTAACGCTATGTGGAATTACATAAAAAAATCCTGAATTTGACCTATCTATAACACTTCCACTAAGTATATGATTAAATCCTCCACGAACTAATAAGCACTCCTGCTCATTTATAAAATGTACCTGCATATCTACCAAATAAGGCTTTATTTTTGATGAGTTTATAGTTTTATAAAGACTCTGTTTTATCTCTTCTTTATTTTTATAAATCGCTTGTTTTATATTGTCAAAATCTTCATCAACACCCTCTTTTAGATTTGCTTTATCATCAAAATATTCACAAATTTTTAAAATATCATTTGGAATAATGATTTTATCCATCCACTCAAGAAGTTTTCCTTCAAAATTAAATCTTTTTAGATATAAAAAATAGTTTATTATTTTTATAAACTCATAAATTTCATAAACCCTCAAAACACCTTGTTTTTGAAGATGCATTAACTGTGAATCAAGATTTTGTACACTTAAAGGTTGGTTTATATTATATTTTGAAAGTTCACTTATTATTTTATAGTGAATATTTATATCACCTTCTAATATTATAGATTTTTCTCTTGCAAAAAGTTTTGAAAAGTTTGTGATATATTCGTTTAAGTCTAGTTTTTTTATTAAATTTTCCATAGTTTGAATTGTATCAAAATAGCAATAAGGTTCTTATGAAAAATTTTATATTTTTATATTAAAACAATAGTAAAAACAGTAATACCTTTAATCTTTTTGATTAAATTTATTAAAATTATCAATCATATTTGAAGGTGTTGTAAATACTCTTTTAAATATATTTAAAGGGGCAGAAAATCCATCTTTAAATAAATTTGTAGTAAGAACTGGATCACTTAAGCTTCCTGTTAATTGAATTTGGGTTTCAACTCTCTTTTCATCTCCCAATAAAATATAATTTACAATTGGAATATATTCAAATACAGATGAATATGTTTTTAAAAATACCAAATTAAGAGTTGCATCTACCTCTTTTTTATTCAAGTCCAAAACTCCTTTTCCTTCAAAATCCATACCATTTCCAACTGTGTGTAAATTTTTTATATCAATTAAATTTTTATCATTATCATATTCAAATTCAACTACACCCTCTTTTATTTTGTAAATTCCTAATTTATTTAAGCCAAAAACAGCAGGAATAGCCAAAAGAGGATTTATAAAAGCTGGTGAACTTTCAACTAAAAACATAATATTATTTAAAATACTCACATTTTTTAAACTACTATCTTCAATTATCAATTTTCCTCTTATAATTTTTGTAGTTCCATTTGCAAAAAAATCAATTTTTCCACCATCTAAAATATTACTATTTGCAAAAGTATTTATAAATTTTTCATTTATCTTTGCTGCATATATATCTATATTATTGTTTTTATTTGTAAAACTTATTTTACTATCTTCAAATTCTAAATAGAAAAATTTTCTATCTTTATTTATATTTAACTCATAAAAATCTGCTAAAATTTTATTTTTATTATTTATAACTATATTTGATTTTGTTCCAACAATACCTAAATTGCCTATTTTCTCATGAATATCATTATATTTTGTATCATAAAAAATATCATATCCATCTAATTTTATAGTTGTTTGATTATCTCTTACTCTTAAAAAAATATCATTTGTTTTTGAGTTTATATCTAAAATACCATTTTTATACTTTCCTAAAATATCAAGCTCTTTTAAATCTTTATTATCTTTTTTTATAGGTAAATCCAAATCAAATAAAAATGCATTAAAAGTTATTAAATCTTTTTTTATATTAAAATTAGCACTTTTTATTTTATACTCTTGATTATCAAAAAATAGTTTACAATTTTTTAAATCTATATTTGTATCAAATTCTACTTTACTATTTTTACTGATATTTTCATCATAAAAAATATCATATCCATCCAAAAAAAGATCTATATTATCTTTAAAATTTAACTTTATTGAGTTATCACTAGAAGAGATTTGTACATTCTCTTTATTGATATTTCCATAAAAATCTAAACTATTTATCTCTTTGTTATCTTTTTTTATAGGAACAATAAATCCACTAACAAATCCATTGAAGTCTATATTCTCTTTATCCATAATTTTTAAAGATATGTTTCCACTATTTATACTGTTTTGTTTTAAAATGTCTGAATAATTATATATCTTTGAAATATCATTTAAATTTATAGTCAAAAACTTATCGTATTTTATAGTTGTTTTTAAATCTTTTAGTTCAATATTTACATTTTTGTTAAAATCCATAAAAATATCACTATTTACATTTGTTATATTTAAAATTTTAGAATTTTTACTATCTTTTACTAAAATCTTATTTATTTGTGAAGTTCCTTCTATTTTTAAACTATTTAAATCTAGTTTTAAATTTGCTTTTGCATCTACCATATCTTGATAAATAAAACTAGCATCATTTATATATAACAAATCATTTTCTAAAATAACTTTTGCACCATTTGTTTCAAAATCAAAACCAGATATAGAAATGTTTGATTTTTCTGCTATAAAAACTCCATTATAACTCATAGGCTTATCTTCTGCATAAGGAAAAGATAAAAGTAACTTAGCTTGAGTTTCTCCATTTTTTTGCACAACAGGAACAACAATTTCATAGGCTTCTAAAATACCTAAAATATCTTTATCTAAAGATGTTTTAGCCTCTATATTAACCAGAACTAAACCACTATTCTCATTTGCAATATCTTTTATTGTTACAAAACTATTTTTAAGCTCTTTTTCTTTGTATATAGCATCTACTAAATCAAAATGCAAAGTACTATTTTTAAAATTTACATTAACTTTGCTTGTATTTATCTCTTCTAGACTATTTTCAAATCTTATTTTTGCATTTTCAATAACTGCATCACCTTGAAGGCTTTTTTCAATTATTTCATTTTTATTTAAATCAAATTCACCATAAAACCAATTTAGCTTAAAATCTCCAGTTACATTATCATACATCCAAGAGTTAGCAACTTCTGGTAAATCAAGATATTTTTTTAAAAAATATAAGTTTTTAAAAAATTCACTTTTTATAAAAAAATTAACTCTATCTTTTGTAATATCAATATTTCCAGAAACTATTAAATCTTCATAATAAATATCTCCAAAATACTTCAACTCTTCATCAAAATAGTCAATTTTTGCCTTTCCTTTAAATAAAATGTTGTAATCTTTTAAATATAAATTATTAATATCTAACAAAACCTCTTTTGATAAAACATCTATTTTTGAATCAAGTAAAAAAAACTTATTCTCAACACTTAAAATGTCTTCATCTAATAATATTTTAACTATATTGTCATTGATTGATAGTTTTTCTATATTAATACTTTGAAACCATTTTAATACAATTGGTAAAATATCTAAATTCTTTTTTATATCTTCAATTGAGCTATTTGTCATAGTTTTTTCTGATTTATACTCTAAGTTTTCAATGCTTAAAATGAGTTTTTTATCCAATTTCATATAAAATTGCGAAATTTTAAAATTTAATAACTGAAAAGAGCTTATTTTGATACCTGAAAATAGAAGAGAAAACATAAATAACAATAAAGATAATGAGAGCAGCAATACAAAAATTCTAATCTTTTTTAACACTTTATATCTATCCCTTATTTTTTGTATTATTGTGCTTTACTATTTGAGTTTACCAGTTGTTACGAATAAAATAATATTTATTCCAAAAGGCAGTACGAGTAATATTGTATCACACTTAAACAAAAATGGCTATGAGATGAATATAATAGATGAGATTATTTTAAAATCTGGTGGCTTTATACAAAGTGGTTGGATTGATGTTGAACAAACAAAACTTACAAAAATGGATTTTTTAATAAAACTTCTTACTTCAAAAGCTGCTTTAAAAACAGTTACACTAATTCCAGGTGAAACTTCATACTTTTTTTTAAAGAAAATTGCAAATGAGTTTAATTTAGATGAAAATAAACTTCAAAAAATATATGATGAACACGCATACAAATTAGATGGAAATATATTAGCAGATAGCTACTCATTACCTGTTGGAATGAATGAAGAGTATATTTTATTTTATCTATTTTCTCAAACAAATAAAAAATATGAAGAATTTTCTAAAAAAATATTTGGTAAATATGACAAAGAAAAATGGTTTAGATATATATCTTTAGCTTCAGTTGTACAAAAAGAGGCAGCAACAACAAATGAAATGCCAATTATTGCAAGTGTTGTTCATAATAGATTAAAGAAAAATATGGCACTTCAAATGGATGGAACATTAAACTATGGAAAATATTCAAATAGTGTTGTAACAGCTGATAGAATAAGAAATGATGAAACTTCATATAATACTTATAAAAATAAAGGTTTACCAAAAGATCCAGTTTGTGCAGTTAGTTTAGATGCAATAAAAGCTGCAATTTTCCCTGTAAAAAGCAATTACTTATATTTTGTAAGGGACAATAAAACAGGACTTCATAAGTTCTCAAATGATTATGAAACACATCAAGCAAATATTAATGCAAATATTGGAGTAGCAAAAACTTATACAAAAGTTAATGACAAACCAAACGATATAGATAATGAAGCTATTGATATTATGAAAAATGATATTTCAAATCAAAAAGCACCTTCAATAAAAGATTTATTTAATAGTGTAAATTAAAATGTGAATATTTGAAACAATCAAATATTCACATACAAAAATATAAGCAAATTCAATATCTTTAAATATAAATCTAGTTACAATTTCGCCATATCAAATTTACAATTTAGGATGGAAAAATGGCACAAATTATTTACACAAAAGTTGATGAAGCACCGGCTTTAGCAACATACTCTTTTTTACCAATAGTACAGGCTTTTACAAAAAGTTCTGATATACAAATGGTTCAAAAAGATATTTCACTAGCTGGAAGAATTATTTCAACTTTCCCTGAAAACTTAAAACCAGAGCAAAAAATTGGTGATGCTTTAGCAGAGCTTAGCGATATGACTCAAGATCCAGATGCAAATATTATTAAATTACCAAATGTATCTGCTTCAATTCCTCAGCTAAAAACTGCGATTGCTGAGCTTCAATCAAAAGGTTATAATATTCCAAATTATGATGCAAGCCAAGAAGTAACTGCAAAATACTCTAAAATCTTAGGAAGTGCTGTAAATCCAGTATTAAGAGAAGGAAACTCAGATAGAAGAGCTCCAAGTGCTGTTAAAAATTATGCGAAAAACAATCCTCACAGAATGGGAACATGGGCAAAAGATTCTAAAACTGATGTTGCTCATATGAATGCTGATGATTTTTATGGAACAGAAGTTTCAACAATCTTAGATAAAGAGGATAATTTCAAAATCTCTTTTGTAGGAAAAGATGGAAAAGAGACAGTTTTAAAAGCATCTTTACCACTAGAAAATGGTGAAGTTGTTGATGCAACTAAATTATCTTCAAAAGCTCTACAAGAGTTCTATCAAAAAGGTATTGATGAAGCTAAAAAAAGAGATGTCTTATTATCACTTCACTTAAAAGCTACAATGATGAAAGTATCTGATCCAATTATGTTTGGATTTGCTGTAAAAGTATATTTCAAAGATTTAATTGCAAAACATAGTGAATTATTTAACTCTTTAGGTGTAAATTTCAACAATGGTTTAGGAGATTTATACTCAAAATTAGATCAAGTTGATTCTTCTAAAAAAGCTGAAATTGAAGCTGATATTGCAGCTGTTTATGCATCTCAACCAAGACTTGCTATGGTAAACTCTGCAAAAGGTATCACAAATTTACATGTTCCATCTGATGTTATTATAGATGCATCTATGCCTGCTATGATTAGAGGTGGTGGAAAAATGTGGAACAAAGAGGATAAAGAAGAAGATACTCTAGCTATGATTCCTGATAGATGTTATGCTACAACATACCAAATTATTATTGATGATTGCAAAAAAAATGGAGCGCTTGATCCAAAAACTATGGGTTCAGTTCCAAATGTAGGATTAATGGCTAAAAAAGCAGAAGAGTATGGAAGCCACGATAAAACTTTCCAAGCAAATGCTGATGGAAAAATAGTTGTAACAAATAAAGCTGGAGAGACTGTATTTAGTTTTGATGTTGATAATGGTGATATCTTTAGAATGTGCCAAACTAAAGATGAGCCAATTAAAGATTGGGTAAAACTAGCTGTTAATAGAGCAAAATTATCAAATACTCCTGCAGTATTCTGGTTAGATAAAAATAGAGGTCATGATGCTAAAATGATTGAAAAAGTTGAAAAATACTTAAAAGATTATGATTTAAGTGGTCTTGAAATATCTATTAAATCTCCTGATGATGCTATGCAATACTCACTTGATAGAATGAGAAAAGGTCTTGATACAATATCTGTTACTGGAAATGTATTTAGAGATTACAATACAGATTTATTCCCAATTTTAGAGCTTGGAACAAGTGCTAAAATGTTATCAATTGTTCCACTTATGAATGGTGGAGGTCTATTTGAAACAGGTGCTGGAGGTTCTGCTCCTAAACATGTTCAACAACTTCAAGAAGAGAACTATTTAAGATGGGATAGTTTAGGTGAGTTTATGGCTCTTGCAGCTTCATTTGATCACTTAGCAAATACTCAAAACAATAAAAAAGCAGCTGTTTTAGCAAAAACTTTAGATAAAGCTACTGGAACTTTCCTAATCAACGATAAATCACCTGCTAGAAAAATTGGAAGCATTGATAATAGAGGAAGTCATTT
>Ga0265294_10000237_pt1 | contig 71758 bp, 60 predicted proteins | sample MunlanPumphouse3_FD_192504 | JGI IMG/M metagenome (GOLD analysis project Ga0265294, IMG submission 192504) | Groundwater microbial communities from a municipal landfill in Southern Ontario, Canada - Pumphouse #3 | ecosystem: Environmental > Aquatic > Deep subsurface > Groundwater | place...
CTTCTTCGTTCGTGGCGTCACAGCCAATTCCCCAGATGGTGTCGGTGGGATAGAGAATGATTCCGCCTCGTCGCATCACGTCACATGCTTTTTTGATTTCCTCCTGCATATTTTTATTCAAATTTTCTCAAGTAGTATGTATTGTGCAGCCCCATTATCAGCCATCGATATGCAACACCTTCTGTTATAGTTCATAAGGACATAGGAACGAGTTGCTTATGGTTGTTGTATTTTTTGCCACACCTGTACGTCTTCATATCGCTCTCCCCTGGAAAGCCACTCATGTAACGTGGCGGCAGGCAGGTACCCGGCCTTTTTGAATAGCTGCATGCTGGCTTTGTTTTTTTTGGGCACAAAGGCATAAAGCTGATGGAGTGAGAGAAAGCCGAATGAATAGGCCTCCAGCATCTCCAGTACCTGCAAACCGTAACCTTTCTTTCGGTGGTCCTCGTCGATCAGAATGCCCACACCGGCACGCCGGTGAAAAGGATCGAAATCATACAGGTCGACCATGCCGATCACCTCTTCCGAACTCCCCAGAACTGCCATGAGTCGCAATTGCCTGTCGGCATAAATATCCTGTTTCGATTCAGAAAGATACTGCCTGAGACTGAAACGGGAGTATGGGGCGGTGGCATTTCCCTGTTCCCACAAACTGGTGTCGTTCTCCCACTTATAAAGCAGTCCCAGATCTTCCGGCTCGGGTGCACGCAGCCTGATGACATTGTTATCAAGCAATTTATTCATCTTCAAACGGTTTTCCGGGCTCCTCTGGTAGTTGCTGCTCTGCCATGGGCGGTTCGGAGAGACCTGTCAATTCAACGACAGAGGGTTTACAGAACAAAAAGATGATGAACAGCACCACCGTGAGCCACACGAAATTGCTGTTGCGGGAAAACCCATACAACAGGATGTTCATGAGTGTTACACCGGCAATCGAATACAAGCGCAGGTAGTATAATTTTTTATACTTTCTGTCTGCCTCCGACGGATCCAGCGGACGTTGTATCTTTTTCAAACTGTCGGCAAACAACTTCAGTGCCATGGGGATGACAATGATGGTGATCATGATGGCATAACGCTCCAGAACAACACCCCCAGATAAAAGTCCTTCCGGAAAAGGAATCAAGCGCAGCAGCACCAATAGGAAAAGCCCGGCAAGGAGCAGGAACGTTGCGTAGTAATGTCTCTTTAATAGAGTGATGACCTTGTTGGCAGCGGTTTCATTCATTTCGAAAGCAATTTATACGATTCATCAAAAGGGGTTCTATTCAGAATGGAGCGTCCCAGCGTCACCTCATCGGCATATTCAATCTCGTCGCCAATGGAAACGCCCCGGGCAATGATGCTCACTTTCACTTGAAAAGGTTGCAATTTGCGGAAGATGTAAAAGTTGGTGGTGTCACCTTCCATGGTGGCACTCAGTGCCAGAATGACCTCTCTGATGCCACCGGCTTTCACCCGCTCCACCAGGCTGGCAATTTCCAGATCGGAGGGGCCGATGCCGTCGATGGGAGAGATGATGCCGCCCAGCACATGATACTGGCCGCTAAACTGTACGGTTTTTTCAATGGCCATCACTTCCTTGATGTTCTCCACCACGCAGAGCACACCGCTGTCGCGTGCAGGATCGGCACAAATGGCACATATTTCCGTGTCGGAGATGTTGTGGCAGCAGGCACAGTATTGTACTTCCTGCTTCAGTTTCATCAGACTCTCGGTGAAGCGTGCCACATCTCCTTCTTCCTGGCGCAGCAAGTGCAATACCAGTCGCAGAGCCGACTTTCTACCTATTCCCGGCAGCCTGGCAAACTCGTTTACCGCATTTTCAAGTAACGTCGATGGATAGGGACTGTTCATCGTGTAAAATTATTCTACTGCGCAAAGAAAGAATGAAAGCAGGGCGCAGTGCCTGCTCGTATACAAAGATACGATGAATCGATTTACCCGACAAATTCTTTTACAGGGTCATGGTAGTGACTCGACAGTTGCTTTGGCATTTAAAGATTCTGCTGCGTTTCAGATATAAATTAAAATCAATTGCCATTTTTTTACATCGATTTCGTGTTTAGTTGGAGATAAGTTTGTAATTTTGTGAACCTATAAATTTTGGTGAAATTTAAAAAATAAGGAAAGATATGAAGGTACTTTTAGCGACAAGTAAACCATTTGCCGTACAGGCTGTACAGAAAATACAGAAAATCATTGAATCAGCGGGTCATACATTCACCAAACTGGAAAATTATACTGATAAGGCTCAATTACTTGATGCTGTAAAAGATGTGGATGCGGTCATCATCCGGAGTGATCTGATCGATCAGGAAGTGATGGAAGCCGCTACCAGCCTGAAAATAGTGGTCAGAGCAGGCGCAGGGTACGACAATGTGGATCTCGAAGCAGCTACAGCGCACAATGTCTGCGTAATGAATACCCCTGGCCAAAATGCCAATGCTGTAGCTGAGCTGGTTTTTGGAATGATCATTTATATGCAACGGAATCAGTTTGATGGTTCGGTGGGCCGTGAGATCAAAAACCGGCGACTTGGTCTGTATGCCTTTGGAAATGTCGCAAAAATGGTCGCTAAAATTGCGCGAGGTTTTGACATGTCGGTATGTGCCTATTCCCCCACGCTCACGCACGACGACCTGCGAAAGGAAGGTGAGTATGGGGTAATTGCCGCATATAGCAACATCGAGTTATTTCAGAGTAGCGACATCATGTCGTTACACATGCCGTTACTCGATGACACACGTGATTGCGTGAATTACGAACTTCTCTCATACATGCCTGAAGATGGCGTGCTCATCAATACTGCACGCAAGGAGCTGCTGGTTGAGGAAGATTTGATCCGTATCATGGAGGAACGTCCCCAATTTCAATATGCCACCGATGTAAAGCCGGACAGGCACGAAGAGTTCCTGGCCAGATTCCCGAAACGTTATTTTACAACACCCAAAAAATCAGGTGCACAGACAACCGATGCCAATATCAATTCAGGTTTGGCTGCCGCAAAACAAATTGTCGCCTTCTTCAATAACGGCGACGAGTGCTACAGGGTGAATTAAGTGCACAACGACGTTGGAAATCAGAATTTAATTATAATCAATATGAAGAAGTACAATTTCAATGCAGGGCCGTGTGTGTTGCCCCGCCCCGCAGTAGAATCAGCCATTGAAGCAATACGCGATTTCGACAATACCGGCATTGGTATCCTCGAAATTTCCCACCGTACGCCGGGCTGGGAACGAATCATGAAAGAGACTGCCGACTTATGGAAGGAACTGCTCAATATCCCCGACAATTACCGGGTACTCCTTTTGGGCGGTGGTGCCAGCACCCAGTTTTTTGAAGTTCCTGCCAACCTCATGCAAAAGAAGGCTGCCTACCTGCAGACCGGCGTCTGGGCCAAGAAGGCCATCAAAGAGGCCAAGTTTTACGGGGAAGTAGAAGTTGTGGCTTCTTCGGAAGATAAAAACTATTCCTATATTCCGAAAGGATATACCATCCCGGCCGATGCCGATTATTTTCACATCACCACCAACAACACCATTTACGGAACGGAACTGCACGAAGATATCGATAGCCCCATACCCCTGGTAGCCGATATGTCTTCCGATATCATGAGCCGTCCGGTAGATGTCTCCAAATATGGCATCATCTACGGAGGTGCACAGAAAAATGTGGGTCCTGCCGGCGTTGCCTTTGTGATTGTCCGAGAAGATATTCTCGGCAAGCTCGATCGCCCGCTGCAGACCATGGTGGACTACCGCACCCACATCGGGGCTGCCGAAAAAGATCGCTCCATGTTCAATACGCCTCCTGTTTTTTCTATTTTCGTCATGCACGAAACCTTGAAATGGGTGAAAGAACTGGGTGGTTTGGAAGCGATGTACAAAATGAACAAGGAGAAGGCGGAACTGCTCTACAACGAAATAGACCGCAACAAACTCTTCGTGGGTACCGCTGCCAAAGAAGACCGTTCCATCATGAACGTCTGCTTCGTGATGAACGAAGAATACAAAGACAAGGAAGCTGCATTCCTCGAATTTGCAAAGGAGAGAGGCATGGTGGGTATCAAGGGACACCGTTCTGTTGGCGGGTTCCGTGCATCCATCTACAACGCCTGCCCACGGGAAGCTGTGGAGGCGCTGATTCAATGCATGCAGGATTTTGAAAAGCAAAACTAAATTTTTATACATATCTAGAGAGGTGGGATTTCGCAATAAATCTCACCTCTTTTTTTTAGCTACTTTAAATCGACCGCATGAATCTGTACCGTCCTGCTTTTAATTTTCAATTGCTGTAAACCTATTTTCAGGACGAGACACCTTCGGATCTTCTTCGGATCTTCTTCGGATCTTCTTCGGATCTTCTTCGAATATACTCCTAATATTTTAGAAGAATATAAGGTCCTGCCACGACTGAAATAAAATTTTAAACCGGATACATATAAGATATGTAAGCGGAAAGTTGTTTATGTTTATTTAACGGTAAATATGTACGAAATTATTTGACTGTTACGAAAAAGTCGTATATTTGTGACGTTATAATTTTGAAAAGAAGAAGATAACAATCAAATAAAATAATCATGGAGCGATTAACACCACAGGAAGAGAATGTGATGCTGCACGTGTGGCAACTGAACGAATGTGCAATTAAAGATGTATTTGACAGAATGGAGGAGCCCAGGCAGCCATACACGACCATCGCATCTATTTTCAATAATCTGGAGAAAAAGGGATATCTGATAAAACGGAGGTTCGGCAACGTGAAAGTTTATAAGCCAAAGATTACCGAACCTGCATACAAGAGACATTTCCTGTCGGATGTAGTGAAAAGTTATTTCGATAACTCTTATAAAGAACTGGTCTCTTTCTTTGCAAAGGAGCAAAAGGTGAGTGCCGAAGATCTGAACGAGATTGTGCGCTTAATTGAAAAAAGTCAGCAGTAGTTATTCAGTCACCCAAAAATTCATTGATCATGCATCCAATTTTTATTTATATCATTCAGGTAAATTGCGCATTGGTGCTGTTCTATCTCTTATATGCGACGGTACTTAAGAGCGATACATTTTTGACTATCCGACGTTTTTATTTTATTTCGTCCATTGTTTTTTCTCTGGTTTATCCATGCTTTGTCGTACCCGGTTTAACGGATGTCTTGCGTTTCAGCGTAGAAGAGCCTTCAGCAGTGGGGACCGCTGTTTTTATTGAGGAGCCGACTTTTGCAATGGTCGCGGAGGGACAGGCCGAAGAGGCCGAACCATTCCATATTCCCTGGAGAGCACTATTGGGCATCGTTTATATGGTTGTAACCCTCTTTTTTATATTCCGTTTTTTGTGGCAACTGGCATCAATTTTCCGGATACGCTTGAAAAGCAAGAAAATCATTGTTTCGGGAATTGAGGTGTATGACCTGAAAAATAATCTGACCCCTTTCTCGTTCCTGGGGATGATATTTATCAACTCCGAAATGCATTCGGAGAAGGAACTTGCGCAGATAATTATCCATGAACATACGCATGTAAGAGAAAAACATTCTCTGGATGTCATGCTCATAGAAATCCTGTTACTTTTTTCATGGTGGAATCCTTTTGTCTGGCTGCTGAAGCGCGAGATGGCAATGAACCTTGAGTATCTTGCCGATAACGAAGTGCTTCGCGAAGGCGTGGACAGCAAGGATTATCAATACCACCTGCTCAGACTGACTTATCATGAAACTGCAGTTCAGATAGTAAATAACTTTAATGTATCACAATTAAAACAGAGAATTATGATGATGAATAAAACCAAATCTTCTACGTTGCAGTTGGCCAAATATCTGCTGATACTGCCCCTTGTCCTTCTGTTGGTGACCGCCAACAGCCTCTTTGCAGCACAGCAGGAACCTATTTATACTGAGGCTGCAGGAATAGTTAAGCAGATCCCGCCGACTCCGCCGGTCCCGCCGGTCCCGCCGATCCCTGCAAACGAATTGGATAAAGCGACCCTTGCACAGGATCCCCCGCCTGTAAAGAAGGAGGGAACGGAGGAAGCGATCTTTGTGGTGGTAGAAAACCAACCGGAATTTCCGGGAGGACAAGCAGCCATGATGAAATTTCTGGCGGACAGTATCCGATATCCGAAAATAGCGGTGGAGAATGGAATACAGGGACGTGTAATCTGCAACTTCGTGGTCATGAAAGATGGTAGCGTGAGTGACGTGCAGATTGTCCGCGGCGTTGATCCGGTGATCGATGCAGAGGCTGTTCGCGTATTGAAATTGATGCCCGACTGGAAACCGGGAACCCAGCATGGAAAGGCTGTCAATGTGCGGTATACGCTGCCGGTGGTTTTCAGTCTTGCAAAAAAAGAGTCAAAGATCGAGATCAACGAACTCTCAAGTGTTGAGGAAAAGATGTTCGTAGAAACGCTGGTTCGTCCCAATATCATGTTCCCGGGAGGTCAGAAAGAGATGTTCCGTTTTGTTTCTCAAAAAATCAAATACCCTGTCGAGGCACAGAAGAAAGCACTGCAAGGAGTGGTCAATGCGACATTCAAGGTGAGTGATGCAGGTAAAATATCTGCCATCGAGGCTGAACCAAATGCTGGTGATATGGCCATCTTGGGCCAGGAGGTATTGCGGGTGTTTCAACAGATGCCTGCATGGGTAAAGGATGATGCCTTATTGGTGTCGGGCAGCGTAAAAGATTCTGATTCAAAGCCATTGGAAGGCGCGGCTGTCGCTATAAAAGGAACCAATAGCGGAACGATCACCGACGCCAAGGGTGGTTTTCAATTGAAGGTTCCTGCAGACGGTGGTATCCTGACCATCTCTTTTGTCGGATATAAAACGAAGGAGGTTCCCGTCTCAAGCTTCCCCACAGCGGGAGGTGACATCACAATGCGGATACCCATCGTTTTTAGGCTCCAGGGAAGTGACGTGCCAGAAACGTCTTCGGGTTCGGTGGCGACTCCAGAAAATGCAATTGTCGTTGTGGGATATGCCATTAAGTAGACGAAAGAAGGATATAATCCCACAAAATCGACCCCCTGCTCTTTTGGGCAGTAAGGTAATTTAGGTTGGAAATCTTACAGACAATGGAGGGAGGTTGCGAGCGTATCGTGCCTCCTTTTCACTTTAATCAACGGTTCAATGAAAATCAGGCTATGCATCTTTATTCTTCTTGTATCCCATACCTTGTGCGGATATGCCCAGACCGGTCAGGTAACGGAATTGATTGAAAATTATCGTTACCGGGAAGCGATCAACCTGCTCGAAGGGTCTCCACAACGTATCGATAACCTGTTGCTGATGGCCGATTGCTATCAGCAAGTCAACGATTACAATCCGGCGTTGCGAATCTACGATTCTCTTTCGGTTTGTTATCCCCAAAACAGGGACATCCTGATGGCGGGGGCAGAGTGTGCCCAACAGAGCGGAAATCCTGACCTCGCCCTTGCATACTGGCAAAAAGTAAATGCGCTTTCACCCGATAATCTTTTCTTGCAGACTCGGTTGGCCGTGGCGTACTACCGGGCAGGAGACTGGCAGGGTGCCATCCTGGCCTCGGATGAGGTGTTTAAACAGGATTCTATTCCCATGCTGTTGCGCATGGTTGGAGATGCCCACATCAACCTGAATGACGGTGTAGGTCTGGTCTATTATATGAAAGCGATTGAAAAGGATCCTGCCGACCCTCTGGCGCTGCGGAACCTGTGCGATTTCTACTATTCCATACAGTTGTATGATACCGTTGTCACGCTCACCGACCGGTACCTTTCAGAGATTGACCCCGATCACAAATCCATTGGACAACTGAACGGGATGGCTCTCTACTCATCCGGAAAATACCGGAAAGCAATTGAACGCCTGCGGCGAAATGTGGAATTGAGAGACTCCAGCTATACCACGACCTACTTTCTGGGAATGAGTTATTATGCATCCAGTCTCTATTTTGATGCCACGAAGTGGTTGGAGATCGCTTACGGAAAGGCGACGCCGGAGCCCGATGTCAATCTTCTTTATTACTACGGGACCTCTCTCTCCAGAACATTTGACCGGAAAAAGGGAATAGCGGTACTCGACGAGGGAGTCGGCAAGATTGAAAAAATAAAAGAGATGCTTTTCGATTATGAGGTTTCGCTTGCCGATGCGCATCACCGATCGAAATTGCTCTCAAAAGCGGTTGATTATTACGGGTCGGCATTCAGGAAGCGCCCCCAGACCTATTCCATCCTATACAACATGGCGATCATTTACGATGAGATGGAGGAGTGGAATAGTGCGCTGGATTATTACAACCGTTTTTTAAAGACGGCACCCGAGAAACTGGACATCCATGCAGATGCTATTTCCTCGGGAGAGCTGGAAAAACTTTCCAGGACTGAGCTGTTTTATATCATGGCCGCCCAACGGGTGGCGGAGCTACAAAGAGACCGCTTCTTCGATCAAAGGAAGAAGTGAGCCGGATGCATCAATTGAATATATCATCGATTCCCTCGTTGTTCACTACCGGATCGTTGCTGCGATAGAAATCGGGAGAATAGCGTTGCTTGTCGTGGCAAGGGTCGAAACCGGCAGGCATTTCAAATACGCCGTCGTCGGTATAATTTAGCTCAGAATCGGCGTATATCTTCTGGTAGAAGATACCCTGTATGGGCAGTGCCATGCTGGCACCCTGTCCGTATGCCATCCTGTCGAAATGGATGGAGGGTTCCTCACCACCTACCCAGCAGCCTGCAACCAAGGAGGGTGTAAACGACATGAACCAGCCGTCGGAGTTGTTGTTTGTCGTACCTGTTTTTGCGCCCATCTGCCCCTTGAGGTTATAAACTCTGCGCAGGCGGCCTCCTGTACCGCCATCAACGACACCTTTGAGCATATCGAGCATCTCATAGGAGGTGGTTTCGCTGAATATCTCTTTCATCTCCGGTACAAAGGAGGCTACTTCGTTGCCATAAGAGTCCTCGATGCGGGTCACAAACATGGGTTCCACACGGATACCCCGGTTGATGAAGGAGGAGTAGGCACCCACCATCTCATAAACCGATGCGTCGTTGGGCCCCAAAGCCAGTGATACGACCGGATCGGCAGGCGTCTTCAGGCCGAACGACTGCAACATGCGTGCAAAGGCGTATGGCGAGAATTGCTTCATCAGGTAGGCAGTAACCCAGTTATCGGAGTTTTGTAAACCCCATTTGATGGAGACAAACTCACCGGTTGCCCCACGTGAGTTGCGGGGAGCCCATTCTTCTCCGGTTTCCGTGATCAGGGTCACAGGACCGTGGATCATGCCATCGCAAGGGCTCATGCCTTCTTCCATGGCCAGCGTGTAGAGGTAGGGTTTGATGGTTGACCCGATCTGACGTTTGCCTGTGGTGACCATGTCGTACTTGAAGTACTTGAAATCGGGACCGCCCACATAGGCTTTCACATGGCCTGTCAATGGATCCATGGCCATGAAACCGGCACGGAGAAAGTTCTTGTGATAGCGGATGGAGTCCCAGGGGGTCATCACGGTATCCACTTCCCTTTGATGCCAGGAAAAGACTTTCATCTCCACCGGTTTTTCCTTGAAATCTTTGAGGATGTCGGCTTCACTGAAACCGGCTTTTTTTAGTATCCGATACCGGTCGGTCTGTTTCATGGCGACCGTCATCAGTTGCTCCACCTGGTCACTCACTTCGCTGGAGTAGGGTGCATACTTCTTTCCGGCTTTTTCGCGAAAGAACTGATCCTGGAGGTAACCTCCCAGATGTTCTCTCACGGCTGCCTCTGCATGACGCTGCATCCGCTTGTTGATGGTGGAATAGATCTTGAGTCCGTCGGTATAAATGTCGTAATTGGAACCATCTGCTTTCTTGTTTTTTTTGCACCAACCATACAGCGGATTTTCCACCCAGGCGAGTGAATCTTCCGTAAACTGTTGCCGTTGCCAGGAAGCATAATTCTTCCGGTTGGGCTTGCCCGCCATCATCATCTTTGCCAGGTGCTGCCGGTAATAGGGAGCGGCAATATCCACATGATCGGAACGGTTGAAATCAATTTCCAGGGGCAGTAGCTTCAATGAATCGGCTTCCTGCCGGGTAAGATGATCTGCCTTCTGCATTTGCGATAGTACCACGTTTCGCCGGTCACGGGTAAGGTCGGCACGGCGGACGGGATTATACAGCGATGAATTTTTCAACATGCCGATCAGCGTGGCTGCTTCTTCCACTTTGAGATCACCAGGCCTCTTGTTGAAATAGGTGCGCGCCGCCAGTTCAATTCCTATGGCATTGTAGTTGAAATCATATTTGTTCAAGTAGAGATTGACGATCTCGTCTTTTGTATAGTATCGCTCCAACTTTGCGGCAATTACCCATTCCACCGGCTTCTGAAAAATGCGTTGAAGTTTGTTGTTTGCACGGGGGGAATAGAGCAATTTGGCCAGCTGCTGGGTGATGGTACTGCCACCACCACTTTCCGACTGGCTGAGAATGATTGTCTTAAATATGGCCCTGCCCAGCCCGATGATGTCGATGCCCGAATGGGTATAATACCGGATGTCCTCTGTGGAAATAAGGGCATTGATGAGATGAGGCGACAGCTCGGAGTAATCGATCATGATGCGGTTGTCGTCGCTCTCAGAATAGGTAAAGAGCAGATCGTTGTCGGAAGAGATTACCTGGGAGGCATATTTGTCGATCGGGTTTTCCAGCTCATTGATATCGGGCAGGTATCCGAGCGCTCCGACTGATACAAGTGTGAAAAAAAACACTATACCGGCTATGATGAGTCCGAAGATACCCCACATAGCCTTTACAATGTCATACTTGCCCGTGTTGTTTTTTGCTGATCCCTTGCGGAGTGTCTTTTTTTTCTTGCCCATACGTGAATATAATGGCTTTTAGCCGTGTAAACTGATTAGATATGACCGGCAAAATTACATAAAACCATTGGAAACAAGAAGGAAGAAGTATTAAAAATAGTTTCCTTCTCAGTTTCACCAAATTGACGCACAGCGCCTTTTAAAACTTAAAAGAGAAGCCACCCGAGGCGTTCAGACCCTGTGCGGGATGTCCGTACCAGATATCGTACTTTTGTGACAGTAGATTGTTTATCCGCAAACTCAATGAGAAAGCTTCATTTATTTCATACACACCGCCCAGGTTCAGGTCGTTGATGGCATCCATCTCCTGTTCAACGCCCTGGTAGTTACTCCACCGGTCTCCGGCAAAGTAATAATTGAGGGTAAGCTTCAGATCTTCTATGATGTTGAGAGAAGCACGCAAATCGACTTCAAACCCTGGTTGGTTATAGGCCTTGGGGTCTGAGACGGCCACACCGCCGATGGTCATGTCGGTGACATCGTAGAAATTCTTCTTCAGCCGGAGTGACACATCCAGCGGGGACCAGATGTTCGACTGGATCAATCCGCCGATGTGTGAATGGGCCAGGTTGCCGTAAACAGGATACAAAACTTCCCTAATTGCTCCCAGACCGTCTCCACCAATAATTTCCTGACCGTGGTGTATGAGGAAATGCGCATCGTCTGTCTTCCGGAAACCGCCAAACAGATCGATGCGGAACCCGTTGGCTTCACCAATTTTTACGCCGCCATCGATGTCCACAATGGAGAAAGCCGGTTTTACAGAAGCATAATGCAGGAAGTATCGCGATTCGTTCATCATATCGAGGAAGGTGTTGTGTTGGAATCCACCATGGATGTTGGCATAAAGCGATGTCTTATCGGTCAGCCCCAGATGCAGTTTCACATTCGGAACCACACGGACCCTTATCTTATCGGCATCCTGAAAAAGCACATCCACACCCAGGCGGGCGCTTCGGTTTAATCCTCCGAAGAGAATGTAGGGGGCGGCGTTGATCAGAAAATAGTTCTCGAAGTCGTTGCCGTACATGGTGGTAAGCAGGCTCCCATCTACGCCCACCTTGGTGTTGATATCCCTGAAGGGCTTGTCGAATCCGGCAGTTGCCTTCAGTTGATTCCCCTTGATGGGGTCACCATTGAGATCGTAACCGAATTTGGTCGAGAAATTGCTGAAATCGAGCGATCCCCTGTAGTTCAGCCTATCCGACTCTTTCGAGGTCAAACCCAGGTGCACATTCAACACGCCCAGTCGTTGGTTCTCGTTGTCGAAATAGCGTGGATGTTCGAAGCTGTTTCCGTAATAGTTAAAGCCGGAGTTGAGGTAAGAGAGATGCATGTTGAGCAGCATGGCGTCGGCATCGTGTTTGTAGGTCAGCTTGCCCAGGTTATCCATGAAATATGCCGTGTTTCCTGCAGGATCTGAATTCTCCTGCACGTAGTTTATGTCTCCATTGGTGGAGTTGTGCAGGAAGGTAAATGCGAGGTTATGCTTTGGCTGGTCCACCAGACGATACCCGAAGGCGCCGTCGATGTTGGCATAATTGCCGGCATGAAAAGAAAGGTACCCTTTTTTCAGGCTGAACGGAATATCTGTCATGATGTCGGCGGGGCGAGGCAAAGCTATCTCCAGCGGTGGGGTTATGCGCCCCGCCCAGGTGGAATAGTTGGTGTTGGCCTTTTGTACCACCGGCTCCCGCAGTGCCGGAAGTGAGTTGATCTTGTCGGCATCGAGCAGGGTGGGGTTGAAATCGCGTTCCACTTCCAGCTGTCTACGCAACAACGAGTCCTGCGTCTGGGCAAATAAACTGGCAGAAAGTGCCATGGCTGCCATTACAATATATATCTTCTTCATACAGTTTATATTCGCTATTTTGTTCACTTAATTTGCTTCACGTTATTCGGCCTCACCGTAATTGCTCGCTTCGCTTCGTGTTTTTCGGCTGCGCCGTTTGTTGTTCACTGTGTTCGCGTTATTTGTACTTCGCATGTTATTTTTTAGCGAAGACGTTCATTGATCATTTGCTGAATGTCTGCTTCGCCGCCTTTGTAATTGTTTTTCAGACTTTCCAGGTATTGGCGGGCCTGAAATTCGTCGCCTTTTGCCTGATAAGTGTCCGAAAGTACGATGAGTGCACGGGCCATCCAGTACTGGTGAGGTGTTCCTTTTTGCATAAACTCTTTCACCTGTGCCTCGGCCCGGTCATATGATTTCCACCGGTAATAGGTATCGGCGAGGATGAACTGTGCTTCGGCACCGTAGATGCTGCGGGTATCGTTGGCCAGGAACTGGAAATCGGCCAGGGCATTGTCATTCTCGTTTACCTGCAGGTAAGCCTTGCCCCGCAGGTACCGGGCTTCGGTCACTGTTTCGGGCGACAGGTTGTTGCCGGCCAGTAATTCCGTGGCTGCTCTCGCTGCTTCGTGATTACCTCCCAATGCTGTTTGCGCGCGTACAACGCCCAACTGTCCGGTCTGTTGGTTGACCGTGTTCCGGGCTGAAGTGGCCAGTCGGGAATAGTCGGCCAGCGCTTGTCTGTAATTGCCGTTTTTATACTCCACGCGTGCTGTATAGAGAAGGGAATAGTCGAGATACTTTCCATTGCTTGCTTCAATCACCTTCCGGAAATGAGACAGTGCCTGCTGTTCATCTTTTTTCTCCTCGGCAATCAGGCCCAGATAGTAATGGGCATCACTGCTGTAGGCTCCGTTGGGATAAGTCTGCAGGTAACGGTTCATTGACGACGCTGCATCGGTGCGGTTACCACGCATAAAGACGCTTTCGGCAGCCAGGTAGGTAAGGGAATCCTGCCGCGACACCGTAATGCGCATACCACCGGGAAGTGAGTTGGCGTAATTTACATAGCCCTGCACGTCGTTCATGTCGCTATAAACAGTCTCCATGGAAGCAAGTGCATTGCGTGCGTCATCCGAACCAGGGAAGCGGGTGATCACATTTTTATAGGCAGCGATGCTCTGCTGATAATTACCTGTATTGTAATACAATTGGCCCAACTGCACGCCGCCCTGGGAGGCGAGTGGGCTTCCGGGGTAATCGTTTACAAGACGCTGCAATATGGTAATGGCTTCATTTTCACTGCCAAGCATGGTGAGAGCCCTGCTTTTTTCGTAGAGTGCATCGTCGAAATACTGTGAATTGGGATATTGACGCATCAGGTTGTCGAGTGCAGCAATTTTACCCTGATAGTTGCGCTGAAGGCCCATTACGAAAGCACGCTGATAGGCGGCATAGTCGGCAGCGCCAGGATTCACTTCGGCTGCCTGCGAATAATATCGTTCTGCCTCACTGAAACTGCGGTTAAAGTAATAGCTGTCGCCCACACGATTCAGCGCATCGGCATATTCGTTCTTTTTGCGGTTTGTTTCTGCCGAAAGGTAACGCTCAAAGGCGGTCACGGCCTGTCCGTACTGTTGCTGTTTAAAGAGTGCGTATCCGAGGTTGTACCATCCGGAGGCATAATTCTCATCTGCCGGGGCGGCATTTTGCGTAAACTGCCGAAAGTCGGTTGCAGCATTGATATAATTCCCGATCCGGTACCATGATTCCCCGCGCCAGTAGTATGCATTGTTGCGTGCCTTGGCATCGTAGTTGCCCATGCCGATACTGTTGTTAAAATATTGCACCGCTTCGTTCATGTTCCCATTGATGAACTCCTGGGCACCCAACTGAAAGAATACCATCTGTTTGGCTTCCAGAATGCGCCGGCCGGGATTGTTGATCCGTTCAATGGCTTTCAGTGCAGCCTGATAGTCTTTGGTCGTGAGAAACGTCTCCGCAAGAATATCGTTTACCTGATTGGTGTAGGGTGAATTGGGATACTCCCGGAGGAAATTTTCGAATAGGGTGATCGATTCACTGAATACCGAGAAGTTGGTCTGGTGTGCCAGCAAAGCATAGTTGAACATGGCTGTCTCCCTGACCTGGGGATTGAAGTTGTGTCGGGTAGCCGCTTCGAAAGACATCTGTGCCTGCTGTTTCTGGTTGAGTTTCAAAAAGGTCTGCCCGAGCTGAAGTTGTGCATTCTGGGTGAGGGCATCCGCTTCTCCTACGGCCCGCTGAAACATGGCTGCCGCTTCGTTGAATTTGCCTGTCTCGAAATAAGACAATCCCAGGAAATAGGCATCGCCGCGCAACGGCCTCTCCACATGTACGAGATAGTATTCATAGTATGGAATTGCCCGTGAGGGTTGTCCCAGACGATAGTGACTGTTTCCGAGTACCCTGTTTATTTCCGTGAGGTGACTGCTTTGTGGAAAGCGTGTCAGAAACGAATTTGAGAGACGGATGGCTTCATCCGGTTTTCCATCAAAAAAAGCTGCCTGTGCCGTATAAAAAGCCACCTCCTCCTGATATTCGGGATGATCTTTCAGTCGCTGGAATCGTTGCAGTGCTGTCTGGTAGTTTTTATTCGAATAATCGATGTAGCCCAGATAAAAATCAGCCGCATCCTGGTATTTGGTGCTGTTTAGCGAGAGCAGTCCGAAGTAGCGGGTGGCTTCCTCCTTGTTGTCCAGCTGCAGTTCGGTATAACCTTTGCGAAAGCTGTAATCTTCCTGTTCTGAAAGGGTGAGGTAATCCAGATCGGATTGGTTGAACCACATTTTTGCAGAGTCCCATTCTTTTCGGTCGAAATGAAACGAGCCGACAAGGAAGGTTATTTCGTTGCGATGCATTGTCTCAGGATGTGTTGCAAGGAAATCTTTCAGTTCTTCGCCGCTCTTTTCGTGACCACGATGGAAGGATGATACTGCCATCATGTAAGCGGCCTCTTCTTTCAGCGTTGCATCGGAACTTACATGCATAAATTCTGCCAGGATATCCTGTGCTCCGGTGTAATTTCCTTCGAGAAACATCTCTTTGCCGAGATTATACAGATTCTCATGCCCGGCGTGGTAAGTGGTCTTCTGAGCTGGTGAAATCTGGGCGATAAGGGCAAGGATAAGCAATAAGATGATTTTCTTCATATTCTGGATTTTTATGATTCCTCTTTGATTGTATTTCTGTGTAGCTTTTTTGTATGTTGATACTCGCGGAGTAATTTTTCCACTCCTTGTTTGATCGATGTAAGTCCGAAATCTGCCGGAGAGAGTTTGTCGGGGGGAATAAACTGCAGCTCAGATACATCGTCTTGTGGATGCAAACCTTGAAAATCATGCACGAAGCAGCGGAAAAAGAGATCCACGGTTTGCACTTCAAAGCCCGAATATACGTAAATATTCGGAATGGAAAAAAGATATTCGGATGAAGTAACACGCAGGGTCGTTTCTTCCCCGACTTCCCGGCGGACGGCTTCTTCGGCTGTCTCGTGCATGTCGATGAAACCGCCGGGAAGGTCGAGGGTGCCCTTCGCTGGGTCTTTGGCCCTGCGGGCGACCAGAATTTCACCTGCTGCATTCTCAATCACTGCCACCACGGCGGCAGAGGAATTGAAGTAGTAGACAAAACCGCAGTCTGCACACTTCTTCGATTTTTCATTATTTTCCGCGAACTGTGAAGAGCCACACTTCGGACAGAATCGAAACTGATGCAAGGGATGGGCCATTGATGTGATGATGTGTTGATTTGATGATTTGCTGATGTACGAATCTCCTAATCTCCTAATCTGCTAATCTACGAATCAATTAATGCTTCTGCATTTCCACTATTTTTGTTCCGGGGAGTTCCCGATTGCGTTTATCCACTGCTTCCACCAGATTGTCGGCCAGTGCGGCAAATGCCATGCCGGTGATGCTGTCGGTATTCAGTGCTACGGGGCGCCCCTCGTCGCCTCCTTCGCGGATGCTCTGCACAATGGGTATCTGTCCGAGCAGGGCATATCCCTGTTCTTCGGCCAGCCTCTTGCATCCTTCTTTTCCGAAAATATAATACCTGTTCTCCGGCAGCTCTGCAGGGGTAAACCAGGCCATGTTTTCCACCAACCCCAGAATGGGTACGTTCACCTTGTCACCGGTGAACATGCTGATGCCTTTGCGTGCATCGGCCAGCGCCACCTCCTGGGGGGTACTCACAATCACCGCACCCGTGATGGGTAGCGTCTGTACCAGCGTGAGATGGATATCGCTCGTGCCGGGAGGAAAGTCGATCAGGAAATAGTCGAGATCACCCCAATAGGCATCGCCAATAAGCTGCTTTAGCGCATTGCTTGCCATTGCACCGCGCCAGACGACGGCATCGGACTTGTTGACAAAGAAGCCGATGGAGAGCATTTTTACGCCATAGTTTTCAATGGGCATCATCATGTCGCGTCCATCCACATGTTCCATTACGGGGCCTTCATTTTCCACGTCGAACATCTTGGGTACAGAGGGGCCGAAAATATCGGCATCGAGCAGTCCCACCTTGTATCCTTTCCGCGCCAGAGCAACGGCGAGGTTGGTGCAGACGGTGCTTTTGCCCACGCCTCCCTTACCGGAAGCGACGGCGATGATGTTTTTGACTCCCGGAAGCAGTTCCGATTGGACGGGTCGGGGAGCCTGTTTCGACTTCACCGAGATGTTGCCTTTGATGTCGATATCCGCATCGGCATAGGTGAGAATAGCCTGCTCTGCCATCTTTACGACCGATTTGATGAAAGGGTCGTGCGCTTTTTCGGTGACGAGGGAGAAGCTCACTTTCATGCCATCGATGCGGATGTCGTCGGCCACCATGCCTGCAGACACGATATCCTGTCCCGTTCCGGGGTAACGCACATTTTTCAGTGCATCAATAATTAACTGGGGGTATATTGCCATAATTCAATTTGCAAATTAGCCAATGTGTCAATTAGCCAATTGGTTTAAGTATGTTGTTTTGTAGAATATATTATTTTGTTGATAATTTTCTGAATCTCTTTTAATTTAGCCATTAATGTTTCGTCAAATGGGTAATTGTCTGCGTAATTGCAAAGCATGAGCCAGTATTCAGTTTCTTCAGCCTCTTTTGCAGCGATTTTGAATTTGTGGATAAAATCGGCCCTACTTTCGCTATTTTGTGCCTCTTTCACATTTGCCCCAATGGATGTACCACTCCTTAGTAACTGGTTTGCAATTACATATTTTTTTTCTTCTTCCAGTTTTCCACTAAAATTGAGAATATCTAATGCAAAACGGAACGTCAAATCAACAATAATGTTACCGGTTTCCATAATTAAAATATTGATACATTCAATTGTTACATTGTTACATTGGCACATTGGCACATTGGCATATTGGCATATTGGCATATTGGCACATTAGATTCTCGCATTGCGGCCGAAACTGCGATAGTCGTCTTTTTCGATTTCAACGTCGGGCTCAACCCAGTGCCGCTCACCGGGACAAGTGAATTTAATAAACTTGATAGATAAACCTCGTTCCCGCCATTGTTGTTCATAGAAGGTCTGAATTTCCAGAATATCATCCTGCAGGTCGGAGTGATAGAGATCGTCTGTCTCGAAAAGGACATCGAGCTTATTCTCCGCAATCATGGCCCGGGTATAAGTAAATAAAAAATTACTGTCTGTTTTCAGGTGAATGATGCCACCATCGTGGATGATTTTACAGTATTTTCCCATGAAATGGGTACCAGTGAGTCGCTTGTTTACTTTCTTCATCTGCGGGTCGGGAAAGGTAATCCATATTTCCGATACTTCATTTTCGGCAAAGAAGTAACAGATAAAGTCGATGTTCGTACGAATGAAAGCCACGTTACCCAGCTTCTCTTCGAGTGCCTGTGTGGCTCCCCTCCACATGCGGGCACCCTTGATGTCGATCCCGATGAAGTTCTTCTCCGGAAATTTACGCGCCAGACCCACCGTATATTCACCTTTGCCGCAACCCAGTTCCAGCACGATGGGATTGTTGTTCTGAAAATAACTGTTCCACTTTCCTTTTAAGGGGAAACCCTCTTGCTTCAATGTGTCGAAAGCAACCTGAAATACATTCTCGTAGGTGGCCATATCGGCAAACTTGGCCAGTTTGTTTTTTGCCATATCAATAAGTCTTGCGAAACTTTTTGTGAAGCTGTCGTTTGAGTATAGGGCGCCTTTTAGTATGCAGCTTCATCAAAACATTATGTGCAAAAGTGCAGGACAAAAGTAACATTTAAACGTTAAAATCCGAAACTTTTATCTGCTAAATAGATGCATGTTTCATCCCTATAATTCAAAATAATCCCTACCTTTGCTCAATTAATCTTTAAATAACCTTTTTATATGAAAGTGAATGACATAATGACCGGCCTCGAGGCAAAACATCCAGGCGAGTCTGAATACCTTCAAGCCGTGAGAGAAGTATTGGTTTCCATTGAAGATGTCTACAACCAGCATCCAGAGTTTGAAAAAGCCGCCATCATTGAACGGATCGTGGAACCGGACCGTATATTTACATTTCGTGTCCCATGGGTTGATGACAATGGCAAGGTTCAGGTCAACATCGGTTACCGGGTACAGTTTAACGGGGCCATAGGTCCGTATAAAGGTGGTATTCGTTTCCATTCATCTGTCACACTCTCAACCCTGAAGTTTTTGGGCTTTGAGCAGACCTTTAAAAATGCGCTCACGACGCTCCCGATGGGGGGTGGAAAGGGAGGATCCGACTTCTCCACACGTGGACGTTCGCAAGCAGAGATTATGCGCTTCTGCCAGGCTTTTGTAATGGAACTGTGGCGCAACATAGGTCCCGATACCGACGTACCTGCGGGTGATATCGGTGTGGGAGGCCGTGAAGTGGGATACATGTTTGGCATGTACAAGAAGCTGGCCCGTGAACATACCGGTACATTTACCGGGAAAGGAATGTCGTTTGGTGGTTCCCGCCTCCGCCCCGAAGCTACCGGCTTTGGTGCGCTCTATTTTGTGCAGAAGATGTGTGACGAGTACCATATCAAGCTGAGGGGTAAAACTGTGGCTGTCTCAGGTTTTGGGAATGTAGCGTGGGGTGCCGTGACAAAAGCCACGGAGCTGGGTGCCAAGGTAGTCGCAATCTCCGGCCCCGACGGATATATCTATGATGAAGATGGCGTAAATACGCCCGAGAAAATAGCCTTTATGTTGGAACTCCGTAACTCGGGCAATGATGTGGTGGCTCCCTATGTCGATGAGTTTCCCCGTGCTGTATTCTTCCCCGGAAAGAAACCCTGGGAATGCAAGGTGGACATCGCTTTGCCCTGTGCCATTCAGAATGAACTGAATCTGGAAGATGCCAAAACATTGAAGAAAAACGGTGTCTTGTTGGTAGCCGAGGTTTCCAACATGGGATGTACGGCAGAGGCTGTGGACTTCTTCATCGAAAACGAAATGCTCTTTGCGCCGGGTAAGGCTGTGAATGCAGGGGGTGTTGCCTGCTCAGGACTGGAGATGACGCAGAATGCCATGCATATCTCCTGGAGTAATGAGGAGGTAGATCGCTGGCTCCACCAGATCATGAGCGACATCCACGAACAGTGTGTGACCTACGGCAAGAATGGAGAATACATCAACTACGTGAAAGGTGCCAACATTGCTGGATTCATGAAAGTGGCCGACGCCATGATGGCCCAGGGTGTGGTCTGATGTCCGCGAAGAGAACAAATATAAAGGGTTGCCCCGCTCTCGGGGCAACCCTTTTTTGAGATAGGAGATAAAAGACGATGTGTTATAGCTTCACCACATTCAGGATTCCCTTGTCATTCCCGGCAGAAAGATCCACCGTGAAAACGTAGGTTGCACCTGTTTCCAGTGTGGTACCACTTACCAGTCCGAGGTTTCCGTTGTCACGACCGTTTGTTCCGTCTCCCACAAACACGATGTTGCTGTCGGTGGAAAGTGTTGCACTGCCAAACTCGCCTCCCCAGTCTTTCTGATGGAAGAACTTGAAGTTTATTTCGGCGGCATTTATGGACTCTCCTGCCACCAGGGTTACCTGATAAGTTTTGTTCCCGATGGGCGCCATGCACAGTGCATTAGACGGGTTCCATCCTACATGGTTACCGGTATAGGAAGGTTTGCCCACCTGGTCGCCAATAATCCAGATTGCACCTGTGCCGTCTGCTTTCAAAGATGCCGGATTGTTACCATCCAACACTTCTATCCTGAAATATTTCAGGGTGAGATTGGCTGTGATGCGGTAATTCCCTGTGATGGGTTTGAATTTATATTTGCCAGCTTCAATTTCAGTGAGGTAGTCGGCATCGATCCACCATGATGCAATATCTTCCAGACCTTCTATGGTTAACTCCTGTCCTTTGGTAAGATTGGCGTCAATCACATAGTTCTGTTTGTCGAGCATCGTCATCTTGGTGCCGTTCAGCAGGATCTCGAAGAAGGGAGCAGCCTGATAGGTTTTGGTGTTAAAAGTAACCGGAAAGGGACCTGCCACAGGACTCACAAACGGAATGTTTTCCGATACATCCTGCTTAACCGCACCTGATTCCCAGCCAAAGATAATTTCACGTCCCTTGTCATCCATCACCGGAGTTTTGATGTAGGCCGGCAGGTCAGTGGAAGGGAACGGTTCCGTTGCTGCATATTCGAAGGGCTGACCGGTGGGGAGCATCGGGTAAGAAGCATCTGCTGTCACAAGGATCAGATAAGGATAGGGTGCACGGGTAATGGGAACATCAAGTCGCTGTTCTGCTCTTTTTAATGTGGTATTGAGCAAAACAAATTCCAGCGTTGCCGTACCGTCGGGAATATCCTTCAGAAATGGGACAGAAATAATTCCCTTGTATTCTCCTTCCTCTTTCGTGCGGATGGTAGTGCGTGCTACCTCTTCCTCCCCGAAATAGAGGATGGCGGAAAGTGTGGATAGGGGAATGTCGTCACTTACGGTTGCGGTAAATGGGAGATTGTCTCCAAAATGAACGTTGGAGAATGTGTTCTCGATCTGTAACACGGGATTTCCTTCCTGTTGCAGGTCGCTCACTTCATCTGCACAGGAAAACAAGGCCATAATCCCGATCACTCCAAGTATATAATATGTTAAATGTCTCATAGGGCTAAAGTCGTTAGATTTGATTTATTTTTTCCATCGATAGGAAACCACCGCTTTGGCAGGCACCTCATAACTGAAATGTTGTTTTCCGTCGTCGAGGGTGATGTTTTTAGCTGCATCGGTACTATTCAGCAGGACTACGGCATAGGTTCCGTCTGGATTTTCAAAAGCGGAATGCGTAAATCCCGGATCAGAGAAACCACTTGTTGCGATACGCACGGCCCCTGGCTTCACTACCGACGAGAGATGTCCGATGATGTAGTAATGCGAGTTGCGGGTGATGGTGGTGTAGTTGGAACGGTCAATATCCACCGCACCATAACAGGTCTGACATCCACCTTCGCGGTTGGGACCCCGCTCACTGTCGAGCATCAGATTCCAGACAATCACACCCCTGCATCCGTTGTTCACTGTGCCCAGCGCCACCTCTCGCATATCGTCGATCAGTCTTACCGCCAGGTTGCGGCCATCGTTCCAGGTGCCAATAGAAGTCTCGGTAAACACCAGTTCCCGGTTTGGGTATTTGGCCTGTATATCGAGCAGCTCCCGTTTATCGCCACCGTAATTGTGGTATGCAGCTCCGGCAACAAGATCGCTGTCGATACCTGCATCGTAAATCTTTACCGGATAATCGTTCTGATCGGCCATGTTGTCGTAATTGTAATTATGATCGAACAGGTAAATTTTTGTCTGCAACGAGGCAGCCTTGAACTTGGGTACCAGGTGATGCTGTACAAATTGTAACTGTTCTTCCCATCCCATGAAAAGAGAAGCTGAATTTCCCCTGTTCAACGGTTCATTCTGTGGCGTGACGGAATAGATTTTTATACCGTGCTGTGCCAGTGCCTGTATCCACTTCACGAAGTAGGTGGCATAATCGCCATAATAAGCCGGATTCAACTGCCCACTGGTCCATGAGTTAAATGGCTGCAAATCGGTCAGGTTGTTCACCTTCATCCATCGTGGCGGTGTCCAGGGTGAGCCCATAATCTTTAGTTCGGGATTAATAGCCAGTATCTCTTTTAAAATGGGAATCACGTAGGTTGTCTCCTCGGTAGTGAGCGCGAAGTTTTCAATACCCGGTACGTCACAGAGGGAGTACTCACTCAACGAGAAATCGGAACAACCGATGGATATCCGCACATAGCTCTGACCCATCCCCTCGGTAGGAGAAAAGGTCTCTTTGAGAAATTTGGTGCGGTTCTCCTGTGTCATCTTCATCAGGTTGAAAGCTGTAGATCCGGTCACAGCAGCTCCGAAGCCATCCATTGTCTGATAACGTGTAGCCGGTACCAGCTTGATGGTGGTGGGAGACATATTGCTTTTAGTACTGAAAGAGGCGGTTTGCTTTTTGAAATCCTGTGAGCGGTTATTGGTCGTAACAAAGAGGGTGACATCCCCTGCAGGCACTTCGGGCTTATCGCCGTTGTCAGGAACATTTCCGTCGGTCTCATTACAGGAAGAGCAGCTCCCGAGCAGCAGGACGAGCAGTATAAGCTTTATGTTTTTTATGATTTGCATGATGTTACAGTGTTACTTTTTGAATATGTACCGTTTTGGTCGTCAGGTTCACAGTGAATCTGTAGTTTGCTGATTCCACCACGGGGTCGTTCTCTCCATTGGGAATGGTCCAGTCGTTATCGCCGGAGATGATTTGCTCTCCGGTGAAGGTAAAACTACCGGCCTTCTTTTCATTTCCCCATCCGGTGTTTTCAAATGGTTTAAAGCCGGCATAATGATCATGATCGCCCGGTGTGTAGAAGGTTCCCTGATAAATGCCGTCACTTATTTGCCGCAGCAGAACATAATTCATTACATTGCCAAATCCCCAGCTCGTATGGGTACGCTTGTGGCCAGAATAAACGGCGCTTATTTCATCAGAAGTAACACGAGTGGGATAACCAAGGCCATAGCCGCAGGCCAGCAGATAGTCGGGGTATGCCGGATTATTGGTGCCGACAAAAATATTCTTCCTGACGGGATTATAATAGACGGTATATTCGCCCGTTTTTCCCAGAAATTTTACCTGGTTGTCAGACAACCGTTCAAAAAAATCGGGATTATACAGGTTCATCCGATCACCTAGGATGCCGATCAAAGAGTAGCTTTTTCCGTTTTCCAGCGTAAGGGTAAGGGTGCGGAACGATTCGTTGTCAATATCTTCGCTCCCGAAACTGCTTAATGACAGATCGTCGGCACCCAGGTTTCCACCTGTGGTGGTGAAGGTATAAGCAAGGTTATCAAAGGTAATCCCTTTTGTATAATCACTGCTGGCTGTATAAGCAAAAGCAGATTCACCGGCTTCATTGATCAAGCCCGTCATTCCTCCTACATTCCCGTACACATGTCCGCTATAATCGATGGTGTTGTCGGTATGAAGTTTTTCTGCCAGTTTATATCGAAAAGTTGCGTCCAGTGTAAGATTGCTTCCAACATACTTGTTTTTGTCACCCGACTGTTGATTTAGCAGGGCAATCATTCCATTGTCTGTGACAAGATACAACTTGCTGTAAGAAGGACGATTTCCGGTGAGCCCTTCTATTTTGTGGCTGCTGGTCCCCTTCAATACGTTCTGTGCGATCAGGTTTATTGTCACAGGGGCATTGTCTCCCTGATTTTTAACCATCGGTACAAACAATGCGGTCGAGACGTTTGCCGTATCGCCGCTAAGCGAGAGATTTCCCGTAGCAATTACATTTTCTCCGGAGACCACTTCATAAAAAAGTGAGCTGAGCCTGGTGGCCGGATCAATGATTTCGGCAGTGAGGGTAAGTGTGTCGCCAAATGTAAAGGTGGCGGGAGTCGCTGCTGCCGACACAAAGACGGGAGACGACTCTTTGCGGGGCCCGTACTCATCGTCGCACGAAGAGATCATCGCGATGATGACAGCGGCAAAGATAAACGGATAGATATATGTCTTCTTCATATTGATTTCTTTTTTTAATTGGTACCCTGCATTAATAACCCGGATTCTGCACCAGGTTCGGATTCTGATCGATCACATCCTGCGGAATGGGTAATACATACGACAGCGAAGTGAAAGGATAGGCTTGCGCAGGCCGGCCTTCATCTTTTGCAAACACTGCATTCATTACCTCCTCTACTTTATCGAGCCGTACCAGATCGAACCAACGCTGTCCTTCCATAGCCAGCTCCAGCCGGCGTTCCTTCATGTATGCACTGAGTATGGATTCCCTGTTTGCGGATGCCGTGGCAGGCAGATTCGATAAACCAGCTCTGCGGCGGGTTTGGTTGATAATCTGTGATGCACCATTGTAGTCTCCCTTTCCTATCAGGGCTTCTGCTTTCAGAAGCAGGATATCCGCATAACGAATTTTGATGATGCTGTTGTAGGCACTGCGGGTTTTGTACATAAACGGGTAGTTACTGGCAGGATAATAAATGCTCCAGTCGGCTTCGTAATACACCACAGTTTGCGCAAATCGTAGATCACCCGGTTCGCTGTGAAATGCTTTGATGAGATCGCGCGAAGGAGTAATCCATTTTGCCCATGTAAACGAATTGTTCCAGTCATCCAGCGGACGACCGAACATCCAGGTTACCCAGCTGGCATTTCCCGGGAAGAACTGGGCTTCGAAGATGGTCTCCCGTGAGTTGCGTGTCTTGGCATCAAGGGCTTTGTTTCCCTGCGATGGGGGAGAGTTTGGATCGGTGAGAATCACATCAAACAGCGTACTGTAATCATCCACCAGTGAGAAACCATCTGCAGCGAGCTGATCGGCATATTGAATGACTTTATCATAATCCCGCAATGGCTTTTCCGCATATATTTTGGCCAGCATGGCTTTGGCCACTGATTTGGAAAGTAGGGTTTTGTCCGATGGATTGTTGTCGGCTGCAAATTGTAATCCCTCCAGCAGGTCGTTCTCTATCTGCTGATAGATTGTCAGCGCATCTGTTTGGGGCGGGAAATAGGCAGGATATACATCCTTGATGGTTTCAGAGGTAATATCACCGGCCGTTGTAATGACCAGCGGTACATTTCCCCATATCCTGACCATATCGAAGTAGATCATGGCTCTCAGTATTTTTGCTTCTGCTTTGTACTGGGCCCTTTCAGCTGTCGTCAGTGATGCGTCCGGAACCAGATCAATGTGGTTGATTAATTTATTGGTTTGGGCAATATTTCCCATATGTCCATTCCAGTCACGTCTCATGTTCGTATTCGATCCTTCAATGGAATTCACTTCAAAAGGAGTGGTTTCTGCGTTGGGTGCCCCGGCGTATGCATTGTCAGAATGTGATTCAGCAAGCAGGAGCATGTCGAGGTACCAGTGCTCCTGTCCATTTTTGAACAGATTCATCAGTGTTTGCCTGTGCGACAACAGGGCCGCTTTGTCTTTAAAAACTACCTGAACGCTGTCCTCGCTCACCCCTTCTGTAATATCGGAATAAGTGTCCAGCGGCTCGTAATCGAGGTTACAGGAAACCAGCAATATCGCCAACAACAGAGATATGATATATTTTGTTTTCATTTTATTCATTGCAATTAAAATTCAATATTCATCCCAAATACAACCGTTTTGCTATGAGGATATGTTCCCCAGTCGATTCCCTGCACGGCACCGTTGTTACCCCACTGGTTTACTTCCGGATCCATGCCGCTGTAACCTGTAATGGTCAGCAGGTTGCTGAATGTTACAAAAGGTTGCAGGCGTGTGATACCTGCCCGGGTGAGGTGGTTGTTCTTAAAATTGTAGGAGAGGGATACGTCTTTTATGCGAAGATAGCTACCGTCTTCCACGAAGTAGCTGGAAGGCTGCAGATTAAATCCAGCTCTGGGCACATCGGTAATCATCCCCGGTGTACGCCAACGCTTCAGTACTTCCACCGACTGGTTTTTCAGGTCGTACATTCCCTCTGTGTCACCTTTCGATGCGTTGAATATCTTATTTCCGACAGAACCCTGAAGAAAGATATTCAGGTTAAATCCCTTGTACGAAAATGTATTGGTTAACCCATACGTAAACAAAGGATTGGGATCTCCTATATAGGTTTTGTCTGAAGAGGATATCCTGCCGTCTTCGTTGATGTCGCGATACATCAGCTCGCCGGTTTCAGGATCCACGCCATCGCTGATATATCCCCAGAAGCCGCCCAGCGAACGTCCCGGTTCGTTGCGTACCACCCTTGTCTGATGGAAGGCCTGTGTGGTTTCGGCTGCATAATAAATCTGTTGCAGTTCAAGGCTCTCCAGTCTGTTTCGGTTGAAAGAGATGTTGAAGTTGGAGTCCCAGTTAAAGTCGCCAGTGAGATTGCGAGAGTCTGCCGAGAACTCAAAACCACGGTTGGTCATTTCACCTTCGTTCCTGACTATTTCGTTGGCAGCCGCTGCCCCCTCGGGCAATGATACATACATTAACATGTCGGTAGTCCGCTTGTAGTAATAGTCCATGGCCAGTGTGAGCCGGTTGTTCAACAATGTGGCATCCACCCCGAAGTTTACCTGATTGGTTGTCTCCCAGGTAAGGTCAGCTGTCCGTAAATTTGCCTCTGTGATCAAAGGGAGGGCATTCACTTTTCCGGTTTCAAACCATGCCTGCCGTGTAATATTGTATCGCTGAAGATAGGCAAAATCGCCAATACCTGACTGGTTTCCGGTTTGTCCCCAGCCTGCACGGATCTTCAGATCGTCTATCCAGTCTGCATCTTGCATAAATTCTTCCGATGAGAGACGCCAGGCTGCCGATAGCGAAGGGAAAGTACCCCACCGGTGATCGGGATGCAGTTTAGATGAACCGTCTTCACGAATATTGAAGGTAAACAGATATTTGCTGTCGTAATTATAGGATAGTCTTCCAAACAATGAGTAAATACCCCACTGTGATGCATTGGAGCCCGTGTTGTCCCAGGCAATTTTGTTGGCAGCGTTCAATGTTTGAATGGTACCATCCTTAAAGTGAGATCCGTTGATGTAGCTCTGTGACCATTTCGAATCGGTCCACGAGCTACCGGCCATGGCCTCCAGGTTATGCTTTTCTGCAAAAACATGCTTATATGTCAGTACGTTATCAAACACAATCAGGGTGTTCATGCTGCGGGTATCCCATGCACTGCCCCAGTCGTCTCTTCCGGGACCATGGGATGGGGGTGTAAAACCGGTGATTTTCCCATTGCGCCGGTCCATGGTAAAGGTGGATTTCAGATTCAGTTTCGGTGAAAAGGTGATAGTTGCGTTGGCGGAACCAATGAGCCGGGTTTCGTTGTTTTTGTTATTTTCACCATTGGCAATTTCTTCCAGCGGGTTGGCAATGTTTTGTCCGAAGAAAAGTCGGTTATAGAGTCCAGTTTCTTCATCTCTGATGGTCGCTGCCGTGGGAAGGTTAACCACTGCCAGTACCACGCCGCCCCTGTTGGATCCTTGTCCTGTCGTGACACCGTTGCTGGTATTGTCGGAGTAGGAAATATTTACTCCCAGGTTAAGCCATTTCCTGATCTGGCTCTCCACGTTGCTGCGAAAATTAAATCTGCGGAAAAAGGCCGAACTTAATATTCCCTGCTCACTGAGGTATCCACCCGATACGAAATAACGCAAACGTTCATTTCCATCTGATACCTGAAGCTGATAATTCTGACTGACACCGGTACCATATACCTCACCGAACCAGTCGGTACGGTCGGTTGTTCCCTCGGGAATGGCTCCTGGACGCAGTTCGTCAATCAGTTCTTTATATTGTCTGGCATTCAGAGACTTGATTGGATTGCTCACGCGGTTCATACCTACTTGTATGTTGGCTGCAATTTTTGCCCCTCCCGAAGCCTGTTTGGTCGTAATCAGCACCACTCCGTTGGCTGCACGTGATCCGTAGATCGCAGCAGAAGAGGCGTCCTTCAGAATTTGTATTCCGGCAATATCGGTCGGAGAAAGAAAATTGATGTTGTCTACGGGGACACCATCTACCACATACAAGGGATCATTGCTGCCGTTGAATGAAGTGGTACCCCGTACACGGACTACCAACTCCCCACCGGGTGTTCCACTGGGACGGTATACATTTACACCGGCTGCTTTGCCCTGTATAGCCTGTGCTGCCGAAGCAATGGGGCGTTCGTTCAAATCGTCCAATGAAACGGAGGATACGGCCGTGGTCACATCTCCTCTTCTGACAGTACCGTAACCAATCACCACCAGCTCATCCAGCGCTTTGGTGTCTTCGACCAGAATCACATTTATGCTGCTTCTCCCGGCTGTGGGAATGGTTTGTTCCAGATAACCAATGTAACTGATTCGCAATGTCGCAGCTTCTTCTACCTCAATGGAAAAATTTCCATCCATATTGGTAACCGTTCCGTTGGTGGTGCCCACCTCCACAATGTTGGCACCGATGATCGCTTCTCCGTTCTTATCGGTAATGGTACCCGACACTTTTCTTTTTTGCTGAACATTCTGCTCTGTGACGATCTTTTCAGAATCTGTGGAAATGACTTTTTCCTCATCTCTGTATATGACGACCTGATCATCCAGAATCCGATATGAAAGTTGTGTGTCAGAAAGAATATCAGTAAGGATTTCTTCCAGATTCTGGGAATCGACAGAAACCCTCACCTTTTTATCTACGACCTTTTTTGCGTAACCGTCGAAAATAAACCGGTAACTGCTTTCGCTCTCAATTTTTGTCAATACATCCTGAATAGATGCCGATGTGAAGTTCAGCGTGAATTCGGTCTCCTGCGAATAGCCCGGTGAAGCTTGTGATATCAGGAATCCTAAAAATAGAAAACATATTGTTAATCTCATGATTTTCAATAGATGTTTAAAATTATCTACGGGTAAGACCCGGTCCATAGGGTATTTATTCATATCTTTGTAATGGTTTTAATTATTGGTATACGAGATAATTAGAATTAACCTGTCGGATGATATTTGCACTATCGTCCGACTTTTTTTGTTGTCATGTTCAGTTTATTTTTCCATAAGCATTTTCATTTTAGTCGTCATTTTTATAAATATAGATTGTCTTGTCCTCTTTTTTATATCCGGTTGAGGAAATCAGTGAAAGTGCAGTCATCACATTATCCAGATTGTCGGAAAGGATAATTTTTCCCGTACAGGTCAGTCCGTCTAAAGCAACATTCTCGCCAAAGTTGAACAATAGGTTGTAATACCTTTCAATCTGTTTTAAAGCTTCCGAAACAGGTGTATCGTTAAATGTGAGGTATCCATCTTTCCAACTGGTAAACAGTTCGGTATTCACCGTCTTTTTATCAAAAAAACCTTCATCCGACAAAATAGCCTGTTCATTCGGCACTAGAATAAGTTCTTTCCGCGTAGTTGCTGAAGTAAGGCCAACACTTCCTTCCACCAGAACCACCGAAGGATGATTTCCACGATAGGATGACACATTGAAACTGGTGCCAAACACCTGCACTGCAAAACCTGAAGTCTCTACCACAAAGGCCTTTTCTGTGTTGTGAACCACCTCAATATACATTTCACCCGATAAGCTTACCCTGCGTGTGTCTCCGGTGAAGGAGGAAGGAAATTCGAGTATGGAGCCGGAGTTTAACCATACCTGTGTGCCATCGGGTAAAGTCAATCTGGAACGCTTGCCATAAGGAACTACCAACTTATTCATGGTGTGTTCGGCCATGAGAATCACTTTTTCTCCCTGACTCGAACCTTTGATTTCCGCTTTCTCTCCTTGTTTAATTTCGATATCCACATCCTCCTGAAACGACGTGGTGCCATTCCCGGTCATAAAAAGGATATCCTGCGATTCCAGTTCATTCCCCACAATATAGTCGGACGGCGTGCCAGGATGGATCATTGAAGGAGTTGAATTCCTTTGCATGTAGAGGATGGTGATAATCAACAAAGCCGCAAATGCCGCAGCAATATAGACCATATGATTTAGATTACGTCTTTTCCGGTGTGTATGAAGTGATTTAATCAATCGTTCAGTCGCCTTTCTTTTCTTCTCAGATGATAGTTGCCAGGAGGATAGCTTTATACGGGAGAAGTGAATTTCTGCCAGACGAAAATGTGCTTCTTCTTCAGGATTTTGTCGCAAAAACTCGTCCCAGTATGTTTGTAGTTCATCGGTCGGACAAAGTTTCCATTCTATAAACTTGTCGTCTTTCAGAAACTTGATGAATTGATTTGTATTGTTTGTTGGCTGCATCTGTTTTTTTGTTAAAATTCCATCTCTACAGTAAGATCCTTTCATTATAAAGACGAATTCGAACAGCCAACATCATCTTTTTTTTTAAAAAAAATGAAGATGGCGCTATTTTTAACAAAAAAATTAATGAATGTATGGAAGGAGCAGGGAGATGGTGAGTGCGCCTTTCAGTTTGGTGAGTGTTTTGCTGAGCAGATTACGGCTCGATTCTATGGAAATTTGCATAATTCCGGCAATTTCTTCATAACTCTGTTCCTGGATGTAACGCAAATAAATAATTTCTCTCTGTCTGTTGGTCAGCCGGCCGAGTACGTTTTCTATTTTTTGAGAGATCTCTTCTGCGTCCTCTTTCATGATGATCTCATCTTCAATGGTTACGTACAGCTGAAATGGGAGCATCTCCTGCGGCTCGTCGGGTGCATGCAGGGAAATGGTATTTTCCCGGTTCACACGTTTTATGTCTATCAGTCTGTTTCTTAAGGATCTGAAGAGAAAAAATTTCAGATTGTTTATCTCATTTAGCGAAGTATAGTGGGTACATAATTTATAAAAAACATCATGAATGGCATCCATCACAGTTTGTTCATCAAACCGCATGTGCAGAGCATAGGCATACAAATCGTCGAGGTATTCATTATATGCAGAAGCTATCTCTGAAAATTCAATTCCTTTTATTTCTCCCACTTCGTCGATGTAAATTGAACACAAATTAACAAAAAAATGCAAGAAGAACGAAACGTTTTGAAAAAAATATGGAAGACATGGTGGCAATGAGTTTCAAATTCAGTGAGTATTCCAATGAATAACCGCGGTTTCTTCTGAACCGATTTCCAATAGATTATTCTTGATAAATGCTGTACCGTTGGAAAATAGCATTGCTGGATTTCTAAGAGCAAAAGGTGCCATAATTTTAACTGTTTTTTCTGAATCGGACTTGTTGATAACTATTGTGATATACTCATCTCCACTCTTTAGGGTTTTCATCATCACATTATCCAGAAAAGGTTCAAAACGTATCGCATCACTTAGGTCAATATGCCGCTGCAGAAACTCGATGAATGGTTTATAATTGTCCGCAATCCGTGCACCTAAACCAATTGGTGAGGGGATCCAAACCACATTCCCTTCTCCATAGTCATTGATAAGACCATAAATTTTATGATCATCAGAACAAATGATTTTTTGTACTTGGTTATGAGAGTCGCTTTGAGGATGAATAGATCCCTTTAACGCATAGGTAGGCAGGTTTTCTCCATCAATCTGTAATGAAAACAGGTTACCCATGTATTTAAATTCTGAAACACTCCCTCCAAACAGGTCCTTCAGCGGGAAATCATTTATCATGATGCAAATTGCATTTTCATCATAATAGCCAGTTAACCCGTCTATCATCAACCGTCCGCCTTTTCTTACAAAATAGCGAAGCTTATCATGATATTTAACAGGAATTGCAATTTGATGAGACAGAACCATCGTATGTCCCTGATAGGAAGAATGATAAAAATCAAATTCACCCAGCTCCTCAAGTGATGGCTGCAGGCCCATGTAAGAAAATGCTTCAAAATAGCTCAAGGCTGACTTCATCACAGCTCCCGGAAGCCTGATTTCATCCTTGCTTGAGTCTCTTGCCAACCTGTTCTCCACCCACATCGACTCCTTGACATGCACAACATGAATCTTGCTATTCAGCGGTTTGGCCACAGAAAAAAGTTGCTGATGCTCCTTCAGCACGGTTCCTATTCGTCCTGCTTCCATCAACCTGTCTGTAGGTCGATTTTGAAAATCCACCATAGCCCATTCGCCGGCCTCGGAGCCGGATGCTCTTGGGTTCAGGCACCAGTAGATTGCACCTTTACTGCCCGCGCCTATCGTAATCCAGAGCCATTGACCAATCTCTTCCTTGGTGGGGCACATGGGCTCGATACCACTATAAATATTATTTCCACCTTGCAGTTCCGTCATGAACCAGGGAATATTACCGGCTCCGGAGCGGAGAATCTCGCTATTGGCAGACATGGCCAGGGCATACTTTCTCCTGGTAAAAAAACCGAAATGCCAGCTTGCATGGGCTGAACCTCCCAAGCTTGAGAGAAAAGTTCTCCAGGCAGGAAAATCATATTGTGAGGCAAGATTAAAAATAGCATGGTTATTCACATGGACAGGATTCACTGAGTCATATTTTCGTATTTCATCCGTCAACCATTTCAGGTACCAGGTATTGTAATAGCGTAAAAACTTCTCATGATCAAAAGAGGGGTGATGATAATCGGTGAGCTTGTCTTTTTCAATCTTTGCATTCTGCTCTTTCAGCCATGTGTTATAAAGTTTTTGTGCAAGCGGATCGTTCATGTTTCCTCCACCCGGTTCGTTGATCGGAACCCAGCCATAGAGCGAGGAAAATTCTTTGAAGTGGATCACCACATTTTTTACATAATCGGCAATCCGGTTCAGATGCTCTTCGTCTGCCGGAAACTTAAAACCACCTACATCCGTAAAGTCAGTGGCAGGAAAAAGATTGGCATAGACTTTAATATGATACTTTTCAGCATAAGAAAAAGCCCTGTCAAACAACCTGAAATCCCAGCCACCATGCTCATTCTTCATGTAATTTTCGAACATGCGGATGCGCGTAATCTCCATATTGTTCTCAAGAAGAGTATTGAACCAACCTTCTACATTGTAATCCGACTGCCCCGGCTCTATAAATATTTCTGCACCGATCATCAGATTATCCTTGTTGTTTACCTGCGCTTTCATGTCGGTAAATATAATCAATAAAAAGACAATCGGGTATATTCTGCAAAATTTTAGAAAACCCATCATCATTTTTTGCAATGTAGTTTGATTGAAACATGGGGGCAATGCAGGAGAGTACGAAAGCTCAATGCATAGACATACCATGGCGCGATCCCGCGGGGACCATGGCGATGACACTCTCGGTACACCTGAATTGAAGGTAATCGTCTATTTTTATGGAATAAATTGTGTAGTTTTGCAGGAGATCAATCATCCCATTATGACCCCGTTTCTCTATAAAGTAGCGCAGCAGTTTTATACACAATACGGTAATGAGCTTTACCGTTACACCTTTGTCCTTCCCAACCGCCGCGCAGGATTGTTTCTGCAGAAATATCTGGCGGAGATTGCCGGTAAGCCGCTCTTTTCTCCAGCAATATTTACCATCCAGGAGTTGTTTGCATCGTTCTCCTCCTATCAACCTGCCGACAGGATCGAGATGTTGGTGATGCTCTACAACCACTTCGGGAAGATAAGCGGTTCCACAGAATCGTTTGACGATTTCCTTTTTTGGGGCGACATGCTGTTGAACGATTTCGATGAAGTGGACAAGTACCTGATTGATGCAAAGCAGTTGTTTCGCAACGTGCACGACTTCAGGTTGCTCGATGACGACCTCACCCATCTGACCGAAGAGCAGATCAGTGCCATCCGTCGTTTTTGGACTCACTTCATGCCGGTGGAGGGAAGTGAAACCAAGCAAAAGTTTCAGGAGACCTGGAAGATACTGTACGAACTGTATACTTCTTTCCGGAGCGAGCTGCACGAGAAAGGGCGTGCTTATGAAGGAATGATGTTTCGGGAGGTGGCAGAAAGGGCGAAGGCAGCAGAAGAGAGAAACTGGAAGACTGAGCGTTTTATCTTTGTGGGGCTGAATGCGCTTACACCTGCCGAAACAGCATTGCTGGAGTATCTCAGGAACCGTGGCATGGCCGATTTTTACTGGGACTATGACTCTCCCCAGGTGCGCGATCCACAAAATAAAGCTTCGTTCCGCGTAGTGGAGAACCTTTTCCGTTTTCCGTCGGCGTTCACGCTACGCCAACCGGAGGAGGAGATAGAAAAGCCCGAAATTGAGGTCATTGCAGTCCCCTCTGGAGTTGGCCAGGCCAAACATGTGACGCACATCCTGTCCCAGTTAATTGAATCGGGGGCTATTCCTCATCCCGATGAAGCCATCAATACGGCCATCGTACTGCCCGACGAGAACCTGCTGTTACCTGTTCTTTATTCCATTCCACAGGAAATAGGAAAGATCAACGTGACCATGGGATATGGCCTTTCTCATGCTTCCATAGCCAGCCTGGTAGAACATCTCGCATTGCTGCAGCAGAACCTGCGCAGCTACAATGGGGAGACGGCATATTATCACCACCATGTAAAAGCGCTGCTCAACCACCCGCTTGTGAATAGGGTGGCCAACAAGGAAACTGAATCACTGAAGACGCACATGCTCGCCTTTAACCGCATTGTGGTGCCCCAATCGGAGATTCCCGATCACCCCTTGCTGAAACTGATCTTTTCACCCGTGACGCACTGGCGGGACGGGGGAGACTACCTGCAACGTATTTTCAGTTATCTCTATCAGGCAATCACCGCAGAAAAGCAGGACGATCAATCTGACACGGACATGAACGATGGCGTGCATCCCCTACAGCAGGAGGATATCTCTACCGACGGGAAAATGCTTCCTTTTCAACCAGATCCTGCACAATTCACGGACGAAAGGATGCGTGCCGCAGACCTCGAGAGGGAGTTCATCGTGCAGTATTACAAAACAGTAACCAGGCTCCGGGACCGGCTCGCCGATGCCAAAGAGATGACGGTAGAGACCTGGTTCGGATTGCTGAAAAAGCTGGCGCGCAGCATCAGCGTCTCGTTCAGTGGGGAACCGCTGTCGGGTATGCAGGTAATGGGCGTGCTGGAAACACGCAGCCTCGATTTTGAAAATCTGATCATCCTTTCTATGAATGAAGGCGTTTTCCCAGTGAAAAATTCCGCCAACTCATTCATTCCCTATACTTTGAGAAACGGCTTCTCTCTCCCGACTCACGAGCATCGGGATGGCACCTACGCCTATCATTTTTACCGCATGATCAGTCGCGCCAAACGGATCTTCATGCTCTACGATACGCGTACTGAAGATGTGCAAAGCGGGGAGGTAAGCCGTTATTTTTATCAGTTGAAGTATCTTTATCATCCCTACTTTCACATCTCCGAAAGAGTGGTGACCTATGATGTGTCGTCGCCCGAGGTACAACCTGTGACTGTAAATAAAACAGCAGAGGTAATGCACAAGCTGGATGATTTTCGAGCAGGAAAGGAGAAATATCTCTCGGCTTCGCTGATCAACAATTACATCGACTGTCCATTGAAATTCTATTTCACCGCGGTAGAAGGTCTCTCGGAAGAAGCAGTAGTGCAGGAGTCGGTCGAGGCGGATGTGTTTGGCTCCATCTTTCACCGGCTGATGGAGATCATCTACAACCGCTACCTGAATAAGACTGTTACACCCGACGTGCTCAGCGCCATTGCCAAAGATGAGCCTTATCTGACTGAGATATTGAAACAGGCTTTTGCCCGCTATTATTTCCGGGATGAGGAGAACCCCCGGCCACTTGAGGGGCAGCATTACCTGATTGGCGAGATCCTGCAAAGTTATGTGAAGCAGACACTCAGGACGGATAAGCAGTTCACCCCTTTTCAGTATGTGGCTTCGGAATACCGATTTCGTGCTGCTTTCCCGGTAAAGGAAGGATTGACCCTGAATTTCAAAGGAATCATCGACCGCATCGACAGGGTGGGAGACTCCCTGCGCATTGTCGACTATAAAACGGGTGAAGGTCCCATCGCATTTACAGAGATGGCACAGCTGTTCGATGCCTCCAAAAATAAGCGACCCTACCAGATTCTGCAGCTCTTTGTGTATGCTCTTTTTTATCTTCAGGAACATCCCGGAGAAAGGGTCGCTCCTGCGCTCTATTACCTGCGGACAGTTTTCGGTGATTTTAACCCGTCGGTCTGTCACGACAAGCACCCCATCAACGATATAGCGGTTTACATACCGGAATTCAGTGCGATGTTCCGTTCACTGTTGGAAGAGATCTTTGATCCGGCTGTACCTTTTTCACAAACGCCGAACGTGAAGAGCTGCGAATGGTGCGCCTTCAAGGATATTTGTAACAGATAAACGCTGCTGCAGGTGGATTTATGCTTGCCGCTGAATCTCTTATGCCCCCTTGGTACGTTTCCTTTTCACCGACTGCCAGACGAGGATGGCTGCTGTCAGTAACATGATGAGGAGTGCTGCGTAAGCAATGCCATCCGTTATTTTGATGCTTTGCGGATCAAACCTGAACGAAATGGTGTGGGTTCCTTCCGGAACAGGCAGTGCTCGCAGCGTGTAGTTCACGCGGATCATCTCCGCCGGCTCTCCGTCGATGCTGATCTGCCACCCTTCGGGATAATAGACTTCGGAGAATACAGCCAGTTCCTCTTTTTTTGCATCCACGGCATACGTGACAAAATCGGAGTCGTAATCGACCAGGGCGATTGTCGACGCAGAATCGACCGGCGATGGCACAAACCCGGTTTGAAACTTCTCCAAAACCGGTGCATATTTCTTGTCCGCCACAGCCTCTCTCCGCAGATCCATGGTTACCAGCGCATCGATCTCCTCATCCGCACTTCCCACAAATGTGAGTTTATCTACGAACCAGGCATTGCCCATGGCATATCGGTTTTCAACGGGTATGGTACTTCCCCCCTGCGCAGGCATGATGATCCACTTGGCATTGAGCATGTTCAGTACTTTAAACCGATCGGCATCCACCGAATCCAGTCTGCCTTGTGTGTTGATGATATCCTGTTGTAATGCCATCATCTCCCCGGTGATATGGCGATCAATCAAATCCTGATAGCGACGCAGTTTGGCTGCATGATAGCCACCGATGACCTTGTGCCAGTAAGGGGTGACGCCATCGTTAAAAGTGCTGGTCGCCATGTTCAGTACCCGGTAATATTTTGTGCTGTCCTGCAGGATGATCTCGTCTGTAGGCGTTTTGGTAAACTGCTGTTGCTGGTTGGCCGAGGGCACAAAGTCGCCATCATTCAGGTAGCGCTTGCTCACGCTCCACATATCTATCAGACAGAGCAGCAGCAGGGCGGTGACCATCCATGCTGCCTTTAATTTCTTCTGCAGATAGAGCCAGACCAGTGTTGCTCCGATGGCAATGATGATGAAGCTTCGCCAGGCATCGGCACTGAATAGCGCCACGCGCATATCGGTGAGGTTTCCCATCACAGCCTGAACGTGTTCAGGGGGTAGTGATTGCAACGCCTTCATCTCGGAGGAGGAGATGAAGGAGGAGAAAAACAATTTGGGAGCAACTGCAAACAGGAGCGCGATGCCGGCGGTGAGTCCCAGACTCGTATAGATGGCTTTGCGGTTATTTTTAAGCAGCTCCGGTTTCTCAATGATCTCTTTCAGGGTGAGTGCCGCCAGTAGGGGAATACAGAATTCCGCCACCACCAGAATGGAGGAGACGGACCTGAACTTGTTGTACATCGGTACGTAGTCGATAAAGAAATCGGTCAGCGGCATAAAGTTTTTCCCCCACGAAAGCAGAATCGAGAAAACGGTTCCCGCGAGCAGGGCCCATTTGAGCGGCCCCTTCACGAGGAAGAGCCCGAGAATAAACAGGGCCAAAACAAATGCCCCCACGTATACCGGGCCCGAAGTGCCGGGTTGTTCTCCCCAATACTGTCCTATCTGTCCGTATAGCTGGCTGTATTCGGGTCGCGCCTTGCGCATCGCCCGTTCATTTTCAGAGATGGGAACCGAAGCGCCTCCTTTGGTATTGGGCACCAGCAACGTCCATGTTTCACCCACACCGTAACTCCAGGCAGTGATATAATCGCGTTCAAGCCCATTACCGGTTATGTTTTCTTCACCGTGATGGGTCAGCTCCGACTTGCCACGCATGGTCTCCTTTGCGTATTCGTAGGTGTGATAGAGGTTGCTGGAGTTGGCTGCAATGCCAATAAATCCGGCGACAAGCAGCACGGCAGTCGACCGGAGAAAGTCGGGTATCTGTTTTTTACGGATGGCATCTACCATGAAAGCAATCGCCATGAACAACATCACAAACAGGAAGTAATAGGTCATCTGTAAGTGGTTGGCCGATATCTGGAAGGAGACAAAGATCATGAAAAGGAGTCCTCCCAGTAGATACTTTTTGCGGTATATGTAAATCAGACCGGCAATTGTGGGCGGAATATAGGCCAGTGTAATGAATTTCCAGATATGTCCCGCGTCGATCAGAATGAAGAAATAGGATGAAAATGCCCAGATAATGGCTCCCAGCGCACTAATCAGTGGTGAAACCTTCATGGATCGCATCAGGATGTAGAACCCCAATAGCATGATGAACACCAGATAAACATAATTCGGCAAAAACAGGGAATAGACTTTTTTAGCCAGATCCTGTGGCTTGCTGGAGTCGTAGGAGGGACTCATCTGGTAGGAGGGCATGCCACTGAACATGGAGATGTTCCAGCGACTGCGTTCACCGTAGTGACGTGCCATAAAGTCACGCTGTTCCTGTCCCTGTCCGATGGCGGCCAGCGAGTCGTGCTGTGCAATTGCCCGCCCATCCATCACTGCCGGAGCAAAATAGATGAATGAGACGAGAATGAATCCCAGGATCACGATCAGATCGGGGAGGAGTTTTTTGAATGTGCCGGAATTGTCCATAGTTTATCCTTTGTGGGTTACCTTTAAAGCCACAAATTTACATTTAATTATTCTAAATACCCACGAAACTACCCAAGGAGTTCGTCATCCCATCGGGTATCTCATGCCATTTAAATTCTATCGATCAATGAATTCAAACAGAAAGGAATCAAAGCTCCCTGATCCAGATATTGCGGAAACTGATCGGCGCACTCGGGTCGCCATGATCCTGCAAACGGAGCGGGCCCGCTCCGTGTTCTTTTACTTTCGGGAGGCCAATATATTCTGTGGTGCCCAGGATAGTGGTATTGTTTTGCAGCAACACCCCGTTCTGCAATATCGTTACGCGCGGCGGTGTGCGGTAGGTTCCATCTTTTTTGAAAGTGGGTGCTGTGTAAATGATGTCGTAGCTGTTCCACTCGCCCGGTTTTTGCATTGCGTTCACGAGAGGTGGTGTTTGTTTGTAGATGCTACCTGTTTGTCCGTTCACGTACGTTTCATTCTCGTAGCAGTCGAGAATCTGTATCTCGTACATTCCCTGCAGGAAAATACCGCTGTTCCCTCTTGCCTGGCTCTTTCCTTCTATTCCTTCCGGGATGCGCCACTCGATATGCAGCTGGAAATCGTTGAATAAATTCCGTGTCTGGATGTCGCCTGTACCTTTCTTTACGGTGAAGACTCCGTCGTGTACATTCCATGCCGCCGGCTCCCCTTTGGAATTCGACCATTGTGAGAGATCTTTCCCGTCAAAAAGAATCAACGCATCGGAGGGAGCCGCAATTGCTTTTTCGGGAGACTTACCGGGCGTGACTACCTGGGGTTGAGGCTGCCAGTACTCTGTCATGGCCGGTTTCATAGGTTCCTGTTCAGGATATTTTGTTTCCTGAGCTGTCAAGGAGAAAGAAAGAAATAGGGAAATCGAAATAAATAGAAACGCAGACTTCATATTTGTTCAAGTTTAAGTGACTCGAGTTACGCATTGTCAGTCGAGAATTTAGCTCTATACATACCTTGCGAAACTCAAATAAGTGATTATTGTTGGGTTCTTTTTTAGTAAAAACATGTAAATGTATATACAATTTATGGTTTATGAAACTCTGGTGTGATCTTTTTCAGGTTTCCAAAGACGCCGAGATGCGAAACCCTCCTTCGGCAACCCGAAATACAGCAGAAATAACTATCTCCACTGATAATAGAAGGGTCATAGAAGGGTAATGGGTCGCTATCTCCTTATACATATACGGAGGGATAAGGGAGGGATAAGGGAGGGATACCGAACAAGGTAGGGACTAGGTAGGAGCATGGTGGCAACATGGTAGGAACCAGGTAGCAAGAAAGGCCGCCTCATGTTTTATCATGCGACGGCCTCTCCTAATGTATAATCTTTGTGAGAATGTTTCTCAGAATCGTTTTCCGATGGTGATACCCAGGCGGGGGTAGGCTCCGTCGTTTGCGAAGTCGCGTCCTCCACCAAAATAGAGTTCGCCCACCCAGTTGTTGCGGGTCAGGTATTTCCACCCTATGGCTATACCCAGTCCCGCGCCAGCATTGTTTTCCGTAATGGAATTGGCTGTTTCGTTTTGATAATCAATTTCTTCCGTTTCTTTCGAAAAGAGTGCAGCATTGGCTTCAATAAAAAAGCCGGCACCATATTTCTGTAGATTCTCGGCACTGCCGCCGAAGAACCAACGGACATAGGGGATTAATGCAATATCAAGAGGATAGAGCTCCTTATCCAGGGAAAATCCCAGTGAGGCCCCTGCGCTGACATCGGAGTTGAGTATCCTTTCGTAGGTGATCTCGGGAAAAGATCCGAAGATGGTTGTTCCCAGGTTCAGTTTCAATTCATTCTGTGGCAGGTCCTGGGATACCTTCCAGCCCATCACGCGGTGTGTCTGCTGGGAAAATGAAGCAAGACTCACCAGCAAAACCGCAATCAAAAGCATTTGTTTTTTCATCAGATACTAATTTTATTCATGTCGATTAAATCAAATCCTATCTATTCAGATGCTTTTGACAGCAGAAAGTTACGCCAATTGTGTTAAATTAATCAAATTATACAACAGGGCTCCCCGGGCTTACCATTTTCGTGGGTGTCACCAGGGCAAGCGATCCATCGGCATTCTCTGCAGAGAGGATCATTCCTTCGGACAGGATTCCCCTCATTTTCCGTGGTTCCAGGTTGGCAATAAAACAAACCTGTTTGCCCACCAACTCTTCGGGATTGGGATAGTATGCTGCTATGCCGGAAAGGATGGTCCGTTTCTGTAGCCCGTCGTCGAGCAGGAAGCGGAGCAGCTTGTCAGCTTTGGGTACCTTCTCACACTCCAGCACGGTCCCTACGCGAATATCCAGCTTTTCGAACGTGTCGAACTGAATGGATTCTTTCACCGGCTTTGCCTTATGTTCAGCTGCCTCATTGGCTTTCTTGGTATCCTCCAATTTTTGAATCTGTTTTTCGATTGTTTCGTCTTCAATCTTTTCAAACAAAAGTTCCGCTTTGCCAAGTTGGTGTCCTTCCGCAAGGAGATCGAAATCGCCAAGTTGGCTCCAGTTCAGGTGGTCGGTGCGAAGGAATACCAATAGTTTTTCGGCCGTGAAGGGCAGGAACGGTTCTACCACGATGGCGAGGTTGGCTGTAATTTGCAGGGCGATGTTGAGGATGGTCGCTGTACGCTCCATGTCTGTTTTGGCCGTTTTCCACGGCTCTGTATCTGCGAGGTACTTGTTTCCGATGCGTGCCAGGTTCATCGCTTCTTTCTGAGCCTCCCGGAAATGATAATTTTCAAGCTGCTGTTCCACGGCCTCCTTCACCTGCTTTGCTTCTGCGATGGTGTCAAGGTCATATTGGGTGAGCTCCCCGGCAGCAGGGATCTTGTTGTCGAAATATTTTTGGGTGAGCACCAGCGCCCGGTTCACGAAGTTGCCCAGCACTGCCACCAGCTCGTTGTTGTTGCGTGCCTGGAAGTCTTTCCAGGTGAAATCGTTGTCCTTGGTCTCCGGTGCGTTGGCGGTGAGCACATAACGCAGCACATCCTGTTTCCCGGGGAAATCTTCCAGATATTCGTGGAGCCACACTGCCCAGTTGCGTGAGGTAGATATCTTTCCTCCTTCAAGGTTCAGGAACTCATTGGCAGGAACGTTCTCCGGCAGGATATAGGACCCTTCGGCCTTCAGCATCGACGGGAAGACGATGCAGTGAAACACGATGTTGTCCTTCCCGATGAAGTGCACAAGCTTGGTCTCTTCATCCTTCCACCATTTTTCCCAACTATCGGGCAGCAATTCTTTCGTATTGGAGATATATCCGATGGGGGCGTCAAACCAAACATAGAGCACTTTGCCTTCAGCACCTTCTACAGGGACAGGCACGCCCCAGTCGAGGTCGCGGCTCACCGCGCGCGGCTGCAGGCCCAGGTCGAGCCACGACTTGCACTGGCCGTAAACGTTGGTCTTCCACTCTTTGTGGTTCTCCAGTATCCACTGGCGCAGCCATGCTTCGTGCTTGTCCAGGGGCAGATACCAGTGCTTTGTGTTCCGCATCACCGGCACACTGCCGCTCAGGGTCGATTTGGGATTGATCAGGTCGGTGGGACTGAGTGAGGTGCCACATTGTTCGCACTGGTCGCCATATGCTCTTTCATTGCCACAGTGCGGGCAGGTTCCGGTAATATACCGGTCTGCCAGGAACTGACCAGCTTCCTCGTCGTAATACTGCTCGCTATCCTGCTCGGTAAACTCGTTTTTATCATAGAGCGTGCGGAAAAAGTCGGACGCTGTTTTACGATGTATATCGGAAGTGGTGCGGGAGTAAATATCGAAGGTGATTCCAAACTCGGCGAATGACGCTTTGATCAGCTCGTGATAACGGTCCACGATATCCTGGGGCGTGACACCCTCTTTGCGGGCTTTGATGGTGATGGGGATTCCATGCTCATCGGAGCCGCCGATGAAGAGTACTTCTTCACCTTTCAGACGAAGGTAGCGGGCATAGATGTCGGCAGGAACATATACCCCTGCCAGGTGTCCGATATGCACCGGCCCATTGGCATAGGGCAGCGCAGATGTGATCAGAGTGCGTTTGAATTGTTTCGACATATGGATTGCAGCAAAAATAAAGGATTGCTTTTTGTTATAGTTCGCAAAGGTACGAAAAATAGCTTTTTTCACGGCATGATTCCTGCAATAAATCCTTTGTGGCTACTTGGTGATATTTTGCAAAAACATCTTGCCCGCCGAAGTGTTATATGGAAACGAATAATACATTTTATGTATTGAGGAAGAGACGCTTGCCTTCTCTCGGATAAAACAATCGGGTACGAATTTCAATTTGCAGGGAAAAACAGTTTAACGCAAACAAACGAAAGGGAGTCGATTATTGGGTATGAACTTCAATTTACAGGGAAAAACAGCCATTATTGGCGGAAGCAGCAAAGGACTTGGCAAGGCGTGCGCCGTGGCACTGGCACGTGAGGGTGCAAATATTGTGTTGTGCGCCAGAAACGAAGAAACATTGCAACAGGCGCAACGGGAGATTGTAGCACTGGGTGTGCCAACCCTTGCCCTGGTAGCGGATATGACCAGCGCCGATGACAACGTGCGCATTGTGCGGGAGACAGTGAACTGTTTCGGTGGGGTAGATATCCTGGTGAATAATTCTGGTGGGCCCAAACCGGGTACTTTCCGTGAGATTTCCGAGGAGGATCTGGATGATGCCTACCAGTCGGTATTGAAATACAATATCCGGATGATCGGGCTCTGTCTGCCCTACATGGAGCAGAAAGGGTGGGGCAGGATTGTCAACATCACTTCAATAACCGTGAAAGAACCGGCTCCCAATATGGTGCTTTCGAATATTTTCCGTACGGCTGTGGCCAGTTATGCAAGCACCATCAGCAAGGAGCTGATCGCAAAGGGAATCACCATCAACAACGTGGCTCCCGGTTACTTCCGAACCGACAGGGTTACACAACTGATGAGGGCACGTGCTGAAGCGAAAGGCATCTCCGTAGAGGAGTATGAGCAGGAAGCAATCGAAGCCTTTCCGCACAAGCGCTATATGGATCCGCAGGAACTGGGTGACCTGGTGGCTTACCTCTGCTCGGAGCAGGCTCGCTCTGTGAATGGTACCACCATTCAAATAGACGGAGGCCTGCTCAACGGATTGCTCTGAACGACTTGACTTTTTTACCGCATTGCATGCCACTAAAACAGAGACATCCAGATGTCTTACGGGGATCCATTGCTCGTGATGTACGTAAAAAGGGTAGTTGCTCCAATATCTTCGATAAGACAAATGAACAGAAGCCAAGTTTACTTGGATTGCGTCATTGCGAGTAAATATCTACGTGAGTGAACGAAGCAAGTTTCTGCTACACCCTACTTGTTTTTCAGGAACTTTTCGTTCGGATACTCTTTTTTGAACCCATCCCAGTAATCACCGATGGTCTGCTTCACCTCTCTGTGCAGAATCAGCAGCCCGATCAGGTTGGGAACCGTCATAAAGGCCACAGTGAGCATGGAGAGGTTCCAGATGATGGTGGTGTCGATGAAAGAGGCCACAAAAAAGGCGATCACAAAAATAATCCGGTAAAGCATGACGTACTTTGCACCCACCAGGTAGGTTACTGCCCTGTCGCCATAGTAGGACCAGGCAATGGCGGTGGAGAAGGCGAACAGCAGCAACCCGAGGGCGACAATATACTTGCAGGAATCGCCCAGGAAGCTCTGCGTATAAGCCACCGTGGTAAGCGGGGCACTGTGTATCAGCGAGGAGCCTGTGAAAACAAGATCGCTTGAAGTCTGCACCACTCTTCCCTTCTCCACGGTTATTTCTCCGGTAAAAGGGACCCCTCCCTTGCTTACCGCTATTTCTTCTGCTACCGAACGGGCATGGAGAATAGAATTGTCGTTTTGAATTTTCCCGTCAACTACATCGAGGGTGCCTGTAAACAAGGGTAAGGTGGCTTTGTTGTTCAGGTAATCTCCCAACAGGGCCGCATGGGCGGCATTGTGTTCATCATAACGCTCTGCCAGCACCACCATGTCGGTTCGCTGAAACTGGTTGGGTACTTTCTGGTTCCACACGCCCGAGGAGAGGAGTACCATCCCCGTGAGGAAGCAGATGATGATGGTGTCGATAAAGGGCTCCAGGATGGCGACCATTCCCTCCGATACCGGTTCATGTGCCTTGGCAGCGGCATGGGCAATGGGTGCCGATCCCTGACCGGCTTCGTTGGAGAAGAGTCCCCGGTTTACACCATTGTTGAAAGCAAAAGCAAATCCGGCCCCAAGGAAACCACCTACAGCTGCCGTGCCAGTGAATACGTTGGTGAAAAGTGACACAAAAGAGGGAACGATATTCTGGTAATTGGAGATGATCACCGCTATAGCCCCCAGAAAATAGACAATGGCCATGAAGGGTACTAGCTTTTCAGTGACTTGGGCAATGCGTCGGATACCGCCGATGATGATCAGGGCCAGTAATACAGCCATCACTGCACCGGTGATGACGTGTTGAACGCCGAAAGTGGCAAAGATGGCATTGGAGATGCTGTTGATTTGTGGGAGACTTCCTGTCCCGAAAGAGGATAACACGGTAGCGATTGCGAAGAATCCCCCGAGCCAGTATCCCGTTTTGATTGTTTTGCCGTTTTTTAAGGAGATGTTCAACCTTTTTTTCATGAAATACATCGGTCCCCCGGCAACCATTCCCTGCTCGTCGAAATCCCTGTATTTGTGTGACAGGGTTACCTCCACAAATTTCGTACACATGCCCAGGAATGCGGTCATCAACATCCAGAAAAGCGCCGCGGGACCTCCTAGGTGGACGGCCAGCGCCACGCCGGCAATATTTCCCGTACCCACTGTCCCTGACAAGGCAGTTGCCAGTGACTGAAAGTGGGTGGTGTCACCGCGGTCGCTTTTTTTATCGTATTTACCTCTGATGATGCGAAGGGCATGCCTGAAATAACGGATCTGTGGAAACTTTAGATAGAGTGTAAAGAACAAACCGGTGCCGAGAAGCAGGAAAATAAACCAGTTGTTGCCACCGATATATGAATGTAAAGTGGTGAAGAACGCATTGATTTGCTGCATAAAGTGTGAGCAATTTGTGTTAATTGAATACCTTGGGTACCAAAAATAAAAATAATCTTTTAATTAATTGTTGAAAAATTGCTTAAAATATGAAATTTCCTGCCTGAAGGAGCAATCTTTGTTATCTTTGCGATAACTTTTTTTACATCATCATCATGGATAGACGAAATTTTCTGAAACAATCAGCTCTTACAGCAACTGGTTTGAGTCTGACACCCTTGATGGGAAAGCCCTTTTCCTCCATTTATGGGCAATCAGCACCAGGAAATAAAATTAAAATTGGTCTGATAGGCTGCCGCAATCAGGGATGGAGCAACCTGAAAACTTTTCTGCAGTACCCCGGAGTGGAGTGCATTTCACTCTGTGATGTGGACGATCAGTGGCTCTATCAGCGCGCGGCCGATTATGAAGCGTTAAAAGGAAATAAACCGGCACAACTGGTAAAAGACTGGCGCAGAGTTATCGATAACAAAGATGTAGACATGGTCATCATCGGCACGCCCGATCATTGGCACTGCCTGCAGCTTGTAGCCGCCTGTGAAGCAGGCAAGGATGTCTACGTCGAGAAACCGCTGGCCAACACCATCGAGGAGTGCGACCTCATGGTAAAAGCCACCCGCAAGTACAACCGGATCGTACAGGTAGGGCAGTGGCAACGCAGCGATCCACACTGGGATGAGGCTGCAGCCTATGTGCAGAGTGGAGCACTGGGAAGGGTACGCACCGTAAAAGTGTGGGCCTACCAAACCAGCAAGTGGACATTGCCTGTTGTAGCCGACTCGGCTGTCCCCGCAGGAGTGGATTACGATATGTGGCTCGGTCCGGCACCCAAGCGCAATTTCAATCAGAACCGCTTTCACTATAACTTCCGCTTCTTCTGGGATTATGCCGGTGGGTTGATGGCCGACTGGGGCGTGCACCTGATCGACTATGCCATGAAAGGAATGAATGTGGGATTGCCTTCCTACGTGTACGGTGCCGGTGGCAAATTCGGCTATCCCGACGATGCCATGGAGACACCGGATACACTCATGGCAACCTACAGATATCCCGATTTCAATATCATCTGGGATCATGCCTGTGGCATTGGCAATGGGTTGTTTGGCTTGCGTGAAGGGGTTGCCTTCTTCGGAGAGAACGGTACGCTCATCCTTACCCGTAGCGGTTGGGAGGTGGTGCCCGAGCAGGCTGTGAACAGCCGTAATTTCCCCTATTGCTACCCCTGCGACGACGTAAAAAAACCCAATACCCCTCGCATGGAGGTAGTGGAAAAGAAAAAAGGAACCGGCAAGGGGCTTTACCTGCATGCCGGAAACATGCTCGAGTGCATGCGTACGCGTGAGCTGCCCAATGCCGATATTGCCATTGGTGCCGAAGTGGCGAAAATGAGCCACCTGGCCAATATTTCCTGTAGGGTGAATAGTGCCCTCAACTGGGACAACAGCACAGGTCAGTTCATCGGCAACGAGGAAGCCAATCGTTTGATCAAAGCCAACTATCGCGCTCCCTGGAAATTGCCAAAGGTGTAACAGTGGTAGCTGCACACATGTCGCAGCACATTTTGGGAACATAAAAAAAGAGGGTGAATCGCTTGCGATTTCACCCTCTTGCTATATGTGATCAGCGGAAACAAGCGCGATCAGAAGCGGTTCACCCATGCTTCAAATGCCTGCAGGTAATTGCGCAGGAAAGTTCTTGTTTCCTCTTTTAGCAGCTTCCCGTCTTCACCAAACAACGACATGGTGTTGCCGATATAAGCCTCGGGCTGCTGCATCATGTACACGTTTACAAAAACCATGGGCTGGCGTAGCACATGATTGGCAGCTTCACCGCCAAGCGGACTGATGGAGCTGCTCACAATTGCTCCCGGTTTGCCGCCCCAGTTGTTCTGTCCATAGGGCCTTGAAGCCACGTCGATGGCATTTTTCAACACGCCCGATATGGAACGGTTGTACTCCGGTGTGAAAAAAAGATAGCCGTCGGCCTCTTTGATTTTCTTGCGGAATTCAAGCCACTCTGCAGGGGGATTCTGATCGAGATCCTCGTTGTAATGCACCAGCTGCCCTATTTCCAACAGTTCCATTTCCAATGATTCAGGAGCCATGGCGATCATTTCTTTGGCCAGCTTCCTGTTAAAAGACTCTTTGCGTAAACTACCTACCAAAACTGCAATTTTTTTCTTTTCCATATGAAATGTTTGTTAATGATTTTTTTTCCAATTGATTACGATATAAACGCTCCGGTTTGGTAATTTGTTTGATCATTAATTTCTATGGATTATTTATATGAGCTGTCCTTTGTCTTTCGCGATCGTTACCAGCTCCTCCAATAGCTCCTTCACCTTCCTGGGCCCCTTGTCAATGACTTTGAGGGTGGTGTGCACCTGTTCGGCGGTAATCTGTGACTCCTGCCAGCTTGTTCCTTTGCTGTACGTGTTCAGCAGCACCGGCATGATCTTGTCGACAGATGCAGCAAAAATGGCATCGGGTGTTTCTTCTTTCTCAAATTCCTGCCAGATGTCGTAATACTCCTTCCCCTGGTCGTAAGGCAGCAGGCTGAAAATCTTCTTTGCAGCCTGATTTTCCCTGTCGAATTTGTGTTTGTTCGCTTCTGTGTCGAACATGAAGGTGTCGCCAGCTTCGATCTCTACCAGATCGTGAATGGCAATCATCTTCAGGACGTGCAACAGATTCAGTTCCTGCTTGTTTTCTGCGTACTCATACAATAAGAGGGCTGTCAGCATGGTATGCCATGTGTGTTCTGCCGTGTTTTCCCGTCGTGAATCATCGCTGAGGTAGTTCCTGCGGATCACATTCTTCAGCTTGTCTGCCTCCAGGATAAAATCGATTTGCTGCTTCAGTCTTCTGTTCATAAGTATAATTATTTAAGGGGTAGTCGATTATGGAAGATTTCTTCTTTTAATTCGATTCTCCTGTTGGCGAGAATTCGGTTTCTCTTCGTCCCTCAGGTTCCGTATGTAATACTGAAAGATGGTGTCGGGTCTCACCACAATCATTTGAAACTGGTGATCGGGAGGAACGATGACCGGCATGTTGTCCTGTGGGGCAGTGAGCATCCGCTCTTCGGTCGCTCTCTTCTGACCCTTTCTCTTCAGGTATTTTTCCCATATGGGTTCAGGAATGGTGTCGCCGGGAAAGAAGCGGAGCGTGTCGATACGTTCAATTTTAAAAGGAGGCAAAGTGGGCGGGACAGAATCCCATGGCAACCTTTTGGGCTCTTTTTGTTGTGACATCAGATTCACACCGTAAAGCCCGATCAGCAACGAGATCAGAATGAACTTTGTCATATCCTGTGATTTAGATATGACAAATATATGTTTTGCTGATCACATTTCCAAATGGATTATCGGAAACGGGCGAAAAAAAGTTTCATCAGATCGGCACAGTCATCAGCCATGATCCCCGTGGTGACTGTCGTTTTGGGATGCAACAGGTGGGCGGAGACACGTGAATATCCTCTTTTTTCGTCCGGAGCTCCGTAGACAATACGTGAAATCTGTGCCCACCGAAGTGCACCTGCACACATGGGGCATGGTTCCACCGTGACATAGAGCGTGCAATCGGTCAGATATTTTCCTCCCATCACATTGGCGGCAGACGTAATGGCCTGCATCTCGGCATGGGCGGTCACGTCGGTTAGCGTCTCCGTGAGATTGTGTGCACGGGCAATGATACGCTGATTGGATACGATCACGGCACCCACAGGAACCTCTCCCATGTCGAAAGCTACGTGGGCTTCCTGCAGCGCCTGTCGCATGAAATATTCGTCGTCTAACATTCTCTATGATTCTACCTACTTTAAACGGCTTGTTTTGGGGATCCGTTTCTTCTTTGTAACCATCTGAATTTCCTCCGCATCACACTCGAGGTTCCCTGTTTTGGTAATCCGTTTCTTCTTTGTACCCATCATCTGTGCTTGCGGTTCCTAGCGGCGCATCTCGTTTTCTTCAAACAGCGTGGGGTAATCCTGGTCCATATTTTTCAGGATGTGATTGAGTACCGTCTCACGAAACCAACGGGAGCGATTGCCTATCTTATATTTTTTCAGATAGAAGCAAATCAACTCATGTTCTTCATCGCTCAGCATGAACTCTGCTTTTTTTGTGCGTGGCTTCCTCCTTCCCTGTAACTTATATCCCTTCGTCCTCATACAAAACCATTGAATTTCCCCGGAAGCGTCCTCAATAAACAGAATCAGCCGCTATTCCTTTGCTAGTACAAAAAAACAAAATATTTTCGCCAAAAAGAAGGATTTACATCCTAAATTTGTATTTTTACGAAGTTATGGGCTCCAAGCCTGCAAAATGATGGCTGATCACAACGAACTGGGAAGGAAAGGTGAAGAGGCTGCGGTAAAATATCTGGTCTCCAAAGGTCACCGTATTGTGGCACAAAACTGGAGATTCCACGGTTATGAAGTGGATATCATTTCGGAAGATGGCGCTTACATTGTATTTGTAGAAGTCAAGACCCGAACATCGGTATTGTGGGGCAACCCCGAAGATTTTGTTGGGAAGCAACGCATGCGGCGTATGATTCAGGCTGCCGGTATTTATTTGAAAATGAATGCAATTGACAGGCCTGCTCGTTTCGATGTCGTCGCCCTTGTCTGGAACAGCCAGGGCATGAATATTGATCACATTGAAGATGCCTTTTTGCCATTTTTATAGAATGGAATACACGGAGTTTGTTTATCATACGCAACCTCCCGCTGAATTTCACAGGGGGAGTATGTCACACAAAGAGAGACTGAGACGCAATGAATATCGAAGAGCTTTTTGATTATTGTATGCAGATTCCCGGTGCGGAGGCAACCACACCTTTCGACGAGGTGACCATCGTGATGAAGGTGATGGGCAAAATGTTTGCCATGATCCCCACCGATGCCGACAGGCTCTCCATCACGTTAAAGTGTCATCCGGCAAAGGCATTGAAGTTGCGGGAAGAGTATCGTTGTGTGGAAGGTGCCTATCATATGAACAAAACCTATTGGAACACTATATGGCTCGATGGGGACATGCCAGAAAAAGAGGTCAAGAAATGGATTAATCACTCTGTGGAAGAAGTGGTGATGAAATTACCCAAAAAACAACAACAGCAATATTATGGATCAGTTAAATAAAGAGCGTCTCATTGTGCGCCTCGATGAGGTTGAATCTACCAATCTTCAACTCAAAAAGATTACCAGAGAATCACATCCAGAGGAGGGGTCACTTGTGATTGCCGACTATCAGACCGCAGGACGGGGTCAGATGGGTACATCCTGGTTCTCATCGAAAGGAGAAAACCTGCTCTTCAGCTTGCTCATTTATCCCCAGCATGTGGTAGCGAACGAGCAGTTTATCATATCACGTATTGCTTCACTGGCCGTGAAAAATATGCTCGACCAGTTTACCAACGACATTCGCATCAAATGGCCCAACGACATATACTGGCAGGACAAAAAAATTGCGGGCATGCTTATCGAAAACGACATTCAGGGAAAATATATCGAAAATTCGGTCATCGGCATCGGCATCAATGTCAACGAGCAAACTTTCCCGTCAGAGCTTCCAAACCCGGTGTCGTTGCGACAAATTACCGGATCGGTACAGAACAGAGATTATATGCTTGAAACCTTTATGAGGGAGTTTTTTCTCCTCTATCGCGAATTCCAGCAGGGCCGCGTGGAGGTCATTGAAGACGAATACATGCTTGATCTCTATCGCGTAAATGACTATTACTGGTACGAAGACGCTACTGGTAGATTCCAGGCAATGATTGAGGATGTGCTGCCCTCGGGACACCTCCTGCTGCGGACACTCGAAGGCGATGAAGTGCGGAAATATGCTTTCAAGGAGGTTACTTTTGTAAATTAAGAAACAAACATATGCAATTTAAAAGAATATTACTGAAACTGAGCGGAGAGTCGCTCATGGGCGGCAAACAATACGGGATCGATGAAACACACCTCGATGCATACGCCCAACAGATAAAAGAGGTCGCACAAATGGGACTGCAAATAGGTATCGTCATTGGCGGCGGAAACATCTTCCGCGGACTGAGTGGCACCTCCCGAGGATTCGACCGTGTGAAGGGTGATCAGATGGGTATGCTGGCCACCGTGATCAATAGCCTGGCCCTAAGCTCTGCACTGACCGCATTGGAACAAGCGAACCGGGTTTTCACTGCCATTCGCATGGAGCCGGTGGGCGAGCTTTACTCCAAGTGGAAAGCCATTGAAGCAATGGAAAGGGGGGAAGTTGCCATCATCGCCGGTGGAACGGGAAACCCCTTCTTTACCACCGATACGGCATCTGCCCTGCGAGGTGTGGAGATCGAAGCCGATGCCATGTTCAAGGGAACCCGCGTGGATGGTGTTTATACCGCTGACCCGGAGAAAGATCCCACAGCCACCAAGTTCCGCTCCATCAGTTTCGATGAAGTATATGAGCGGGGACTCAGGGTGATGGACCTTACCGCCACCACATTGTGTAAAGAAAATAACCTGCCCGTTGTGGTCTTCGATATGGACAGCCAGGGCAACCTGAAAAAGGTGATTGATGGCGAAGATATTGGTACATTGATTCATTTGTAGGAACCATTTAAAATATTTTCACTATTTTTGTTTCCACAAACAACAAGTAAATTATCTATGGATACAACGAAAATCAGAAAAGATGCCGAGGAGCAAATGCAGATGACCCTCGAATTTTTGGAAGAAACTTTTTCACGCATCAGGGCTGGTCGTGCCAACGCACACATTCTCGATGGCATACGCGTGGAGTATTACGGCAGCTTGGTTCCCCTCTCCAATGTGGCTACGGTGACCACACCCGACGCAAAAACTATCATGGTGCAGCCCTGGGAGAAAAATATGTTGAGAGTGGTAGAGAAAGCCATCCAGGACTCTGATGTGGGAATCACTCCCGAGAACAACGGTGAAGTGATCCGACTGGGTATCCCGCCTCTCACCGAAGAACGACGCAAACAACTGGTGAAACAGACCAAGCATGAAGCCGAGGAGGCCAAGATCAGCATCCGCAATGCTCGTCGCGAAGGAATCGACGAAATGAAAAAGGCCGTGAAAGATGGGCTACCCGAAGATATGGGGAAAGATGGTGAAAACGAGTTGCAGAAACTACACGATGTCTACATTAAAAAAGTGGACGAGATGTTTGCGGGCAAGGAGAAAGAAATTCTCACCGTTTAATGGAAAGGGAGGAAGAGGAGAGCAACCTGAAGGGGGTAAAAGGACGGGTCATTAAGAATACCGGCAACACCTATCTCGTACGCACAGTCCGTGGCATCGACGTAATTTGCAAAGCCAAGGGAAACCTTCGCCTGAAAGGTATCCGAAGCACAAGCCCTGTGGTGGTGGGCGACCTGGTCTTCATGGATCTGAATCATGATGGTACGGCTTTTATCACTGATGTCGACGATCGCAAAAATTATATTGTGCGCAAAGCCTCCAATCTTTCCAAACACGCCCACATTCTGGCGGCAAATATCGATTTGGCCCTTCTTTGTATCACAGTGCGTTATCCCGAAACCACCACGGTGTTTATCGACCGGTTTCTGGTTACTGCCGAGGCATACAGGGTGCCGGTTATTCTTGTTTTCAATAAGGTTGATCTCTACGACGCAGAAGATGTCGATTACCTCAAGGCATTGATCCACCTTTACTCCTCGATCGGTTACCGTTGCGTAACCACATCCACGGTCACCGGTGAGGGAATGGATGAGATCAAAGAAACTACCCGCGACAAAATTATCTTGCTGGCCGGTCATTCGGGTGTAGGGAAATCAAGCATCATCAATGTCCTCAAGGAGGAGCAAGTGCAAAAAACGGGAGAGATATCCGATTATCATCACAAGGGAATGCACACCACCACCTACTCTGAGATGATTGAACTAAACAACGGGGGTTTTGTCATTGATACGCCTGGTATCAAGGGATTTGGCACCATCGATATGGTGCCTGCAGAGGTTTCTCACTATTTTCCGGAAATATTTAGCATGTCGAAGAAGTGCAAATTCTACAACTGCATGCACCTGAATGAACCCGACTGTGCAGTACGGAAAGCAGTGGAGGATCATTATATCAGTGAAAGCCGTTATCATTCTTATCTGAACATTCTGGATGACACCGGCGAAGGCAAATATCGGACATAAACCATGCAGATCAACGCCACATTCATCCTGATTCTGGAGATACTCTACCTCATCACGGTGGTAAGTGTGGTGGTGGTGGTGATCTCCGAAAACCGCAACCCCATCAAGACGATGGCATGGGTGCTGGCGGTGGTTTTTCTGCCCTTTGTCGGAATTATCTGGTATGCCTTCTTCGGACAGGATACCACCAAGAAGCATCTCATCTCTAAGAGGATGTACAGCAAGCTGAAGAAGCGTCCCCTCGATGAAATGGAGACTCCCGAGGAGATCTCCGTACCTGAAGAGCATGTCAGCCTGGTGAATCTGCTGAAAAACATGGATTACACACCCCTGCTGGGAGGCAATGATGTGAAGCTCTTCACCTCGGCGGAGGATAAGTTCAATCAGCTTTTTGCCGATATTGAGCAGGCGAGGAATCATATCCATGTGGAGTATTACGTGTTCATGGATGATGAATTAGGACGTCGATTTCAGGAGGCGCTCATTCGAAAAGCCCAAGAGGGGTTGGAAATACGCATCATTTACGATAGTTTCGGCTCACGTAAAGCGAAGAAAAAATTCTTTGAGGCATTCCGCATGGCCGGTATTGAAACAGAGCCTTTTCTGAAGCTTACCTGGTCGGCACTCACCTCGCGACTGAACTACCGCAATCACCGGAAAATAGTGGTGATTGACGGACGCATCGGTTACACGGGAGGAATGAATGTTGCCGACCGTTATATTAAAGGCTGTGAATGGGGACATTGGCGCGATACCCATGCCCGCATAGAGGGTAAGGGGGTGCAGGGATTACAGTCGGTCTTCCTGATCGACTGGTATTTTGTTTCCCAAACGCTGATTACCTCACGGGAATATTTTCCCATGCTCGATAACTTCGGCAAATGCCCCCTGCAAATTGTCAACAGCGGCCCTCTCAGTGAGGAGAACGAGATTTCATATGGCATTACCCAGGCAATATATGAAGCACGTAAGTCCATTTTCATTCAAACGCCCTATTTCCTGCCGCCCGACACCATGGTGCATGCTCTGCAGGCTGCGGCACTGCGGGGAGTGGATGTGCGGCTGATGCTCTCAAAACGATCCGATGTGGCTCTGGCGCAGCTGGCCTCGCGCTCTTACTTTAAGGAAATGTTGCATGCCGGTGTGAAAATCTATCAGTATCGCAAGGGCTTTCTGCATGCCAAGATGATGATATTCGATCACTCATTGACCCTCGTTGGTTCGGCCAATTTCGATTCACGAAGCTTCGACCAGAACTTCGAGGTGGAGGCTTTTATCTACGACGATGAACTGGCACAACAGGCCGACGATATTTTTACCGAAGATCAGCGCCTTTGTGAGCAGATATTGCTCCGCGAATGGACAAAACGACCTCTTGCAAAACGATTTCTTGAGTCGTTGCTGCGTCTTTTTGCACCGTTGTTATAGAAGTGGGCTTACCCCTGATAGTTTAAATTATGGAACGGATTTTTTTAATAGGATATATGGGATCGGGGAAGACCACAGTGGGTAAGCTGTTGGCGAAATCCCTGTCACTTGAATTTATCGATCTGGATGTCTACATCGAGAATAAACACAGAAAATCAATTGCAACCCTTTTTGAAGAGAAGGGAGAAGAAATGTTCCGAAGAATTGAAAGTCAGGCACTGCAGGAGGTGGCCACCTTTGAGGATGTGTTGATTTCCACCGGCGGAGGGGCACCCTGTTATTTCGACAACATGGCGCTGATGAACCGGGTAGGCACCACCGTCTACATCGAGGCCACTCCGGAGGAACTGGCAGCGCGGTTGCAGGCATCCAAAACAGTGCGGCCTCTCATTGCAGGGAAATCACGTGAGGAGCTTATCCCATTCATCAGAGAACATTTGGCACAAAGAGAACGTTATTATCAGAGTGCACATATTGTTTATCCTACCGATCACATGATCACAAAAAAAGAGATTCATGTAACGGTTCGTGGCATTGAAGAACAAGTAAGAAACAGAAAGAAAACATGATCCTCGATTACCAAAAAAGCACTTCCTTTGTCGTTCGTGAATTGTTGCTGAAAGCAGAAAAGCCAAGTTTTTCTCTGGTAATTGGCATACCCCGTGAGAATCAGGAAGTGGAGAAACGGCTTGCTCTTACACCCGAAAGCGTGGCATTGCTGGTTGCGGCAGGATATAGGGTACTGCTTCAAGCAGGTGCCGGACTCACGATCAATTACTCAGACAGCTATTATGCCGAATCGGGGGCAGAGATCGTGGAGACCGCCCAGTCGGTTTTTCAGGCTGATCTCGTTTTGAAAGTGCTGCCTCCCACGCTTGCGGAGGTGCAGATGATGCGGCAGCGCTGCACCGTCTTTTCGTTTCTATACCTGCACCGTCTTTCCAAGCCCTTGCTGGAGCTGATGCAGGAGAAAAAAATCAGTGCACTGGCATATGAACTTATGTATGACGATACCGGTGTGTCGCCATTTGTAACATCCATCTCCGAGATTGAAGGGGTCACTTCCATCACCTTAGCCGCTGAGCTGTTAAGCAATGCCCACGGTGGCAAAGGTATTCTTCTGGGCGGCATCCCGGGGATATCCCCCACCGAGGTGGTGATTATTGGCGCGGGTGTGGCTGGCATCATGGCTGCCCGTACCGCCATGGCGCTGGGTGCCGCTGTAAAGGTGTTCGACGAAGATATCCTGAAATTACGGCACATCCGCCATGAACTGGGAAGCGCGCTCTTCACTTCCATACTCCAGCCAAACGTGTTAAAAAACGTCTTCCGGTCGGCCGATGTGGTTATCGGTGCCATGCAATATATCAACAAAACCCATTTTTACCGCATTTCCGAAGATCTTATCCGGGAGATGAAGCGGGGTGCGCTGATCATCGACCTGCGTATGACCCAAGGGGGGTGTTTTGAAACCACCATGGAGGCCTGTCTGCCCGATCACCCGGTCGTCTTTGAAAAACTGGGGGTATTGCATTTCTGTGAAATGAGCCTCAGCTCAAGGGTGGCACGCACGGCCTCTATTGCGTTGAGCAACATCTTTGTCTCTCTCTTCTCCACCCTGGGCGATTGTGGCGGCCTTGCTCATTTTACCCGTTTCGACCGCGGCTTTGCTTCGGGCTTCTACCTATACGCCGGAAAAATGGTCAACTCCTATGTTGCCAACCATTTCAACTTCCCTGTTGCCGACATCGGCCTCTTTTTGCAGGGCTACTGATATTCATTTTTAACTGTTGTATATCTCTATCAATTGCATTATTTTCAACAATGTGCAACACAAATATCCGGTACGGGTGGTTAATCGTACCGTCGAACAGGGAGATTGGACAATTTAGTGTTTATTAATATTTTATGATGCAGCAATTCTCCTTCTTCTGCGTCTGTAGTAATAGTTGATTATCAGTATATCTGTAGGTAATAGTAGCATAAAATATGGAAATCAAAATACACAAACTGCTGTATTTAAGCGTGCTGATGTTTCTGTCCGGTTGCAATAGCGATATTTTTATAGAAGATTTTCTTCCCGGAGAACAAATGGATGTTGCAATTTCGGAAACCGACAATACTAAGGAAATCAATTTTAAGTCTGACAACTGGAGGTTGCTTGAGATTGTTTCTTTTATGGGTGACTCCTTTACTATCGAGTCATATACCCTCGATGGCCAACCTGTCTCTTTTCCTTTCGGTGAAAAAGAACCGGCTATTGTTCATTGCTTAAGCGACTTTATAGATTTTCGTGTTGAGAAAAGAAGCGGTCATAAACTACAATTTACACTCAACGAAAATCTCATGAATGAGGATGTGACAGTGCTGATAAAAGTCGGCAATGATTACAAAGAACAACAGATCAAGCTCCTGCTGGCTCAAACCCGTAAATATCAGATAGACAGCGTGGTGTATGATTGGGATAAGTTTGTCATCCACGAAGGATACTTAAAGGAAGTGGAATCCATCACCATTGACAACAAGTCTGCATCACCTATGACCTTTGTGGTTTATCCGTTTCGAAAATCTACGCGTGAAATTCAATTTTATGATCCCATGATAGTTTGGGAAGAAGAACTGTTTAAACGGTTCCTTGGTAGCACGCTTCCTCAAATAATTATCCCTGATCTGGTTGATTCAAAACCTGTATGCAATCAAACCAAAGTTTCCTTTGGGTCTAATTACCAGGAACTTGAAATAAGCTTCGACAAAGAGTTATCCGTTGATGTGACCATTGACGGGTTTGATAAAAGAAAAATATCCGTTTTTAATGTACTGGAAGAATATTCCGTACCTTATAAGGTTTTTATATCCAATCCCAAAACAGACAAAAAAAGTGTTTTTTCAGGAGAACTTCACAGCAGCCGCCCGATAGATTATTTAATCTTTAAAAAAGTGTTGAATGAGGATGAGTAAGAATAAGAGATTACGAAAAATTATCATAAGCTGCTTAGTGCTGATATTCATTGTTATAGATGTTTTTGCCGGTGGAAATGACACCACTTCAAGAAAAATCACACACATGTTTGGTGTTGATCTCAGACCCGGATACATATTTCCTACGCATGAATTCTTTAAAGGCTCAAATCAGGCAGGGAGAAGAATACACACCACACTTTCTGGTCATCTGAAGTACGGTTTTAAGTTTTCTGACAACACATATCTGGGCAAGGAATATCCTCACGCGGTACAGGGCATTGGCATTGCTTACAATACGTTCCTCAACCCTTCCGAATTGGGAAATCCTCTCAATGTCTATGTCTTCCAAACGTCAAGAATAGCAAGCATTACCCCCAACTTGTCATTCGATTATGAATGGAACTTTGGAACAGCTTTCGGTTGGAAGCAGTATGATGAAGAGAAAAATCCACTCAACATGGTTGTCGGCTCCAAAATCAACGCCTATATCAACCTCGGGTTGCTGTTAAACTGGCAGATCACATCAAACACCAGTCTGCGTGGCGGGGTGGGGGTGACGCATTATTCCAACGGAAATACCAGTTATCCCAATTCGGGGGTAAATACAATTGGAGCTTCCATAGGCGTTGCGCACTTTTTTGGAAACAAGAAAGAAAACAGATTCTCCTATTTCCCATCTCAGAATCACGCATTGAATTCGTATATTACCTATGACCTCATTGTCTATGGTGCTACACGGAAAAAGGGCGTCTTCCCTGAAGATCAAAGCCCGATGCTTGTGCCGGGCTCGTTTGCAATTGCCGGATTGAATTTCAATCCATTGTATCATTTCAGTAATTATTTCCGTGCCGGTATTTCTCTCGATCTGCAGTATGATGAAAGTGCCAACATCGGCAAGCATATAGCCAATACATATACTCCATCAGAACCGGAAGAACTTAAATTCTACAGGCCTCCCTTCAGAGAGCAGTTTTCGGCAGGGCTCTCACTGCGTGGGGAAATTGTCATGCCCATCTTCTCAATTAATCTGGGTATTGGAAAAAACTTTTTGTGCAAGGGAGACGATACGAACTCATTTTACCAGACTTTTGTACTTAAGACCCATATTACGCATAACATATTCCTGCATACGGGCTATCAGTTATATCGTTTCAAAGAGCCGAATAATCTAATGATGGGACTTGGTTATCGATTTAATGCCAGATAAACAAGGAAATAATGCTCTGCTTGTTCCCGTCAACCGGCATGACAAGAACAGCTACACACGGACACGAGAAAAGAACAAAACCCTATCATGATCTCTTCCTGCGCAGCGCCAGATACCAGAAAAAGAGGATGCTTCCTTTGAACAGGGAGGTGATGGTGATGGCCCACCATACGCCGGTTACGCCGATGCGGGCGCCCAGGAAGAGGGCCAGCGGAATGCGCAGCGTATTGAAGAAGATGCTGACGATAGCCGGAGGTGTGGTCCTTCCCAGGCCATTGAACATGCCCTGCGTGGTGATCTCAAGCATCATGAAGAGCTGAGAGAACCCCAGAATCATCAGGTAGTTACCTCCAGCCAGATAGGCTTCCTGCTCCTGCACGAAAAGTGCGAAGATCTCTTCCCCGAGCCCTACAAATGCCACCGTCACCACAACGCCCAATGCACCCAACATCAGCAATGTATGTCGGAATGCGCGGGTGGCTCGCTGCATCTTGCGGGCTGCATAGTTCTGTGCCACAAAGCTCCCTAGTGCTGTGGAGAAGCCGTTGGAGGTGTTCCAGGTAATTCCCTCAACCTGGCCACCGATAGATTGGCTGGTGATGCCGAGGTGCCCGCCGTAGACCGAGGCGGTGCGGGCCAGGTTCATGTTGATGAAGGCAAAGTAGACATTCATTGCCGCTACCGGCAACCCCAGTTTCAGGATGTTGAGCGTATATTTTTTGCGGGGGCGGACTAAAAACGGGAAGCGGCCCAGCAGACCGTTCTTCCGTTTCAGATGCAGGACAAATAGCAACAGTACCAACCCTTGCGACAAGATGGTGGCCAGCGCAGCCCCTTTTACCCCCATCTCCGGAAACGGACCCATGCCAAAGATCAGTAGCGGATCGAGCACAATGTTGCACAACAGCCCGGTGGCATTGAAATAAAAGGGAATATCACTCCGCCCGGAGCCGATATAAATGCCCGAAAAGTTGAGAATCAGAAACATGACCGGTATGCCCAGTGCGATGATCCGCAGGTAGCCGACTGCTTCGAGCGATATGCTGCTTTCCAGATTGTAAAAAGAAACGTAAGGGTGGGGGAAGAGGAAGAAGAAAATACCAAAGAGAAGTCCCAGTCCACAAGCGATGGTCGTGGTGTGTGAAGCATAAACCGATGCCAGTTCGGGACGTCGCGCGCCAATGGATTGTCCGATTGAAATCTCGGCACCCACTTTGGAGATCAGTGCCACGGAGTTCATCATCCACATCAGCATACCCACGGAGCCTACGGCAGCCACCGACTTACTCCCCAGCTTCCCTATCCACATGATGTCCACCAGGTTGTAGGCCATCTGGATAAAGCTGATTGCCATCAGCGGGAGTGCCAGCGTGGTCAGTTGTCGAAATATACTTCCCTGTGTCAGATCACGCAGAGAAGACTTGTATGTTGCAGTTTTTTTCACCGCTATTTAGGGTCCGGATTGATGATAAAAAAGGGAGTAACAACAAACGTTACTCCCCTCATTTATTAGATAAGAGGAAGTGGAGGTCTCCCGCATTTAGCGAAATAATGATCTCCTCTCCTCTTTAGAGCGGAAGACGGGGCTCAAACCCGCGACCCTCAGCTTGGAAGGCTAATGCTCTATCAACTGAGCTACTTCCGCAATTTCAATTTGCCAATTTTCTTAGGAACAAGAGCATAGCCAAACTTGCTTTAGCTTTGCCGAGTGACAACAGAAAATGGACGAAATCAATGTGACTAATTTGTCAATTGGCATATTGGCACATTGAATAATTGGCTCATTAAGTTGTGGGCAGTGATGGATTCGAACCACCGAAGGCGTAAGCCAGCTGAGTTACAGTCAGCCCCATTTGGCCACTCTGGTAACTGCCCTTTTTTTGCGCTGCAAAGATAGTGAAAACCGAGAGCAGTGTCAAACTCGCTTGAGCACTGCTGAGGCGCATCCTATTCTTCTACAAAGATACGATAAATTATTGGTATTTCTCTTTAAGGGCGATCATTTTTAAAGCAGTAATAGCCGCTTCATCTCCCTTATTTCCATGTCTGCCGCCTGCCCTTGCTTTAGCCTGATCGAGCGTGTTGGTGGTGAGTAAACCAAAGATCACCGGAACATCCTGTGTGAGATTTAATTGCGTTGTACCGTCGGTGACACTGTCGCAAACATAGTTGAAATGGGGAGTCTCCCCTTGTATAACACATCCCAGTACAATTACACTGTCCACGTTGCCTTTTGCGATCAACACTTTCGCGCCGTAGGTCAGTTCAAAGCTCCCGGGTACATATTCAACCACGATGTCATCGAGCGAAACGCCAAATTTCAGCAGTGTGTCGGTGGCTCCGCGCAGCAGGTTTGTTGTAACGGAAGAGTTCCATTCCGAGACCACGATGCCAATACGTTTACCTTGTCCCGATGGAACCTGTTTTGGATCGTATGATGAGAGATTATTCAGTTGAGTTGCCATGTTTTATTTCGATTCTTTCAGCAACTCGGCCTGTTTGATGTATTTGTCGGCTTCCTGTGCTTCGGGAGTGTTCAGATATTGTTCTTTAATCTGGGTGAAGGTCTCTATGGCCTTGTCATAATCTGCAAGGCTGATGTAGGCTTCGCCCACTTTTTTCATATAAATGGGAGTCAGCATCTGGTCGTTGGCCTGTTTGGCAGCCTTCTGAAAAAGCGATATCGCTTCAGCGGTTTTGCCCATGTTGATGTATACATCGCCCATGGCTCCGGTGATGGCCGGGGTAATGAGCAGGTCGCCTCCCTTGAATTTCTTCAGGTGCTCCAGCGCTTTTTCGTTGTTGCCAAGCCTGTTGTATGAAATGCCTGCGTAGGCGTGTGCCAGGTCGGCAGTGCGTGTGCCCTTGTATTGGCTGATCACCGATTCAAAACCAATGTAATCGTTTCCATTACCAAAAAGCGCCAGGGAGTCCTCTCCTTCCTGGAAATAACGCTCACCCTTGAAGATGGCTGTCTGAGCTTTCTCGTTGCGTGGCACCTTATATAAATAATGGTATGCCAAGAATGCTCCTACCAACACAACGACGATGAGCAAACCTGTTAAGATGTTTTTCTGATTATTTTCCAGAAACTGTTCAGAAGTGGTTAAAACTTCACCGATATTTTCAAAATTCTTCTCGGCCTTTGACTCGCTTGTTTTTTTTGCAGACATGATCGTAAAAAAAATGTGACGTTATTTTTTAGAGATGCAAAAGTAATGGTTTTTACACGATAAATAAAATTTAAAGGCTGTTTTTTCTCAAAACCAACCGTCGGATTAATCTTTTTCGTACGTTTGCAGTCTTATAAGCAGTTACTGAATGGTTTTTCCCACAAGAACGAAGAGGTGATGTAACAAAAACGATCTTTAATTCGTCTAGAAGAAAGAAACCAAAAAATGATGCAGATGAAGAAGAGAAAATATACGCCAGTTTATGCCCTCATAGGGATGATGTTGTTTGTCAGCTTGTTCTCACTTAAGGGACAGATTGATGTAAACTTTACAACCGTGCCGGTAGTGAACGGGAAGGTCGTTTTTGAACAGTTCCTTTTAGCCGACCAGACTGGCAATGCCAACCAGCGTTACGCAAAACTGCAAAACTGGGCAAAAAAAACATTTACCGGTAATCCCCTCCTCTCAGGTATTCGGTACGACGACAAAGCACAAAGTGTTACTGTGAGTTCGAAGGCAGAGTTGCTTTTGCCTGCAAACAGCGCCGGAGTGAAGGAGAAAATGATCATGAGTTATCGTTTCGACGCAACCATCACCAACGCCGGCTGTCTCCTTGTGGTACGCGATATCACCTACCAGCCTGCTAAAAAAGAATCGGGGTCTTTTTTTCCAAAGATTTACCCTGCCGAGGAGACCATTACCGATCAGGTTATTGCAGCCAACGGCAGCGAACGCGAGTTGAGAGCCAACCTGCGAAAAGAGACGCTCCTGTTGCTCAATAAACTCAATGCCGATCTGTCACAGGCGTTTTAAGTACAGTGTCTGAAGGACTGCACCGACTGAAGCGGCTGATTTTGTCAAAATTATATCGAAATTTATTTGCCGGAAACTTTGGTAAATTAAAAATATATGCTTAATTTTGCGCCCTGATTTGTCGGGAAGATTGCGTTCTGAACTGAAAAGAAACAATAAATACACAATATAGCGATGTCTAAGATTTGTCAAATAACAGGAAAAAGAGCAATGGTTGGCAACAACGTTTCTCACTCTAACAAGAGGACGAAACGCAAATTCAACGTCAATTTGTTCACGAAAAAGTTTTATTGGGTGGAAGAAGATTGCTGGATCAGCCTGAGCATCTCGGCATCCGGATTGCGCACCATCAATAAAATCGGATTGGATGCAGCCTTGAAACAAGCTGCTGCGAAGGGATTTTTAAACGCATAAAGAGAAGGAGAAAGCAGCAATGGCAAAGAAAGCAAAAGGGAACAGGGTGCAGGTGATTCTGGAATGTACAGAACACAAGGATAGCGGTATGCCCGGCACATCCCGATATATTACCACCAAAAACAGGAAGAATACAACCGAGCGCCTCGAATTGAAGAAATACAATCCGGTGCTCAAGAAAATGACTGTTCACAAAGAAATCAAGTAAAAACTGGATAAACTATGGCAAAGAAAGCAGTTGCGGGATTCCGCGATAAAAATACAACCACCGGGCGCAGTCACACCAAAGTTATCAAAATGGTGAAATCACCTGTAACGGGTGCCTACAGCTTTAGAGAAGAGATGATTCTGAACGACCAGGTAAAGGATTATTTTTCAAAATAAAGATTGACTGTTGTATTTTCCGTGCCCGGCCGCGATGAATCATTCATGTTTGGGGTCGGTTCAACGGAAAGTGCGTTAAAAATATGTAAAAGCTTCCCTGTGCCACAACGCAGGGAAGTTTTTTATTGACTATTTTGTAGTTTTGCAGACGATTCGTTGTCTGCATCAGACGAACCATATGGGAATTCAATTGGCATTCATCGTTTAAATATCCACTGCTTTATGGGTTTTTTTGACAGGTTCTCGAAAGGGAAAAAAGAAACACTCGACAAGGGTCTTGAAAAAACAAAGGAAAACTTTTTCTCGAAGATTACCCGCGCTGTAGCTGGTAAGTCGAAAGTCGACGACGACGTGCTCGACCAGCTTGAGGAGGTTTTGGTGACCTCCGACGTGGGGGTGGAAACTACACTCAAGGTGATCGAACGCATCGAAGAACGCGTAGCACGTGATAAATATGTGAGCACAGACGAACTCACAGCGATCCTGCGCGATGAGATCGTCAGACTCCTTACCGAAAATAACAGCGACGACCTGGCTGACTTTACCGTACCCGCGGAAAAAAAGCCCTATGTAATCATGGTCGTCGGTGTCAACGGGGTAGGGAAGACCACCACTATTGGAAAGCTGGCAAATCAGTTTAAGCAGAGAGGCCTCTCTGTCTACCTGGGCGCTGCCGATACCTTTCGTGCTGCCGCCGTGGAGCAGCTCGATATATGGGGGGAAAGAGTGGGCGTGCCTGTGGTGAAGCAAAAGATGGGTGCCGATCCCGCCTCTGTGGCCTTCGACACGCTCAGTTCAGCGAAATCACACAACGCCGACGTGGTAATCATTGACACTGCCGGCCGCCTGCACAACAAAATAAACCTGATGAACGAGCTCACCAAGATCAAAAATGTCATGAACAAGATCGTGCCCGATGCACCCCACGAGGTGCTCCTTGTGCTGGATGGCTCCACCGGACAGAACGCCTTTGAGCAGGCCAAGCATTTCACTGCTGCAACCGAAGTGACCGCACTGGCTATCACCAAGCTCGACGGCACCGCCAAAGGGGGCGTGGTCATCGGCATCTCCGATCAGTTCAAGATACCGGTAAAGTATATCGGACTGGGTGAAGGCATCGACGACCTGCAGGTATTCCGAAGAAAAGAGTTCGTAGACTCCCTGTTTGGAGAGTAGGTCCCAAAGTCTCTCCCTGGCCACACATTGTGCCGTTCTTTTACATAAAATCGGTATCTACCCTAAGATAATTGCATATATGATTAAAAACAAGATAGATGTCGTCACGTTGGGTTGCTCCAAAAACCTGGTCGACTCAGAGTTGCTCATGCGTCAGCTGGTGGCCAACGGCTACACCGTAGCGCATGACCCCGAGGAAGCACGGGGCGACATTGCCGTGATCAATACCTGTGGTTTCATTGGCGATGCCAAAGAGGAATCTATCAACATGATCCTCTCCTTTGCCGAAGCCAAAAAAAGAAACAAACTCAAAAAACTCATCGTCATGGGCTGCCTCTCCGAGCGCTACCGCAAGGAGCTGGCGGAGGAGATCCCCGAGGTGGATCAGTTTTATGGCAAATTCGACTGGAAAAACCTGATTGCCGACCTGGGTAAATCATACTACAAGGAACTGGAATACGACCGTTCTCTCTCTACCCCTCCCCATTATGCCTATCTGAAAATATCAGAAGGATGCGACAGAACCTGCTCTTACTGTTCCATACCGCTGATCACCGGGAAATATAAGTCGCGCTCCATGGAAGATATCACCCGCGAGGTGCGGCAGCTGGTGAGCAAGGGCGTCAAAGAGTTTCAGTTTATCGCCCAGGATCTGACCTATTATGGGCTCGACCGCTACAAATCGATGAAACTGCCCCAACTGGTGGAACAGGTGTCAGACATACCCGGTGTGGAATGGATCAGGTTGCACTATGCCTATCCGGCACACTTCCCAACCGACCTGATGCGCGTGATGCGCGAAAGAGACAACGTGTGCAACTACCTCGATATAGCCCTGCAGCACATAAGCGACCACATGTTGAAAACCATGCGGCGGAATATCAGCAAACAGCAGACCATCGACCTCATCCAACAGTTCCGGGAAGAAGTACCGGGCATCCACTTGCGCACCACCCTGATGGTGGGCCATCCCGGAGAGACGGAAACCGACTTTGAGGAGCTGCTCGCATTTGTGAGGGAGACCCGTTTCGAACGACTCGGAGCGTTTCCCTACTCACACGAGGAAGATACCTACAACGACAAACATTATACCGATGACGTACCTGCCATTGTGAAGCAGGAAAGAATGGAACGCCTCATGGAGGCGCAGGAGGAGATTGCCCTCCAGCTGAACGAAGCAAAAGTGGGACAGACCCTGCGTGTGATCATCGACAGGGAAGATCCCGATTATTATGTCGGACGTACCGAGTTCGATTCACCCGAAGTGGACGGAGAGGTACTGATCTCGAAAGAACGACCCCTGACGGTCGGTAATTTTTATGCGGTCTCAATCCACGATGCCCTGCCCTTCGATCTGCTTGGCAGTGTGAATTGAGCAAAACTTTATATCACATGACACACGAAGACCTTATTTCCCATCTTGCACAACAACTCGGTTGGTCGAATGATACGGTCTCAGCATCACTCGATGCGCTGATTGCCGTGTTGAAATCGGAACTGGATGATAACAAAACCGTGACCATCGATGATTTTGGGAGATTCCTTGTCCGTAACTACCCCGAATATATCCTCAGAGACGGGGAGACCAATGAACGATACCTGATGCCTCCCGCTCTGGAGGTGGAGTTTGAAGGAGAGGTGTCCCTCACTGGTGAAGATACCTTACCTCCGCCCCTTTGTTTTACACCTGAGGATGCATTGAATGACTTCGTCAACAGCGCTTTCTTGCCCTTCGAACCGGTCCTCATCAACGAAGGGGCCGATTTCCCCGGCCTGCAGGAAGTGGTGGACCAAGAGGTGGATGACGAAGATGTCAACCCACAACATACGATAGCCGAAGTGATGGATACCAACCTGCAGGAAGTGGAGGACGAAGATGTCGCCCCTCAACAAGCGGTGGACGAAGTGATGGATACCAATATGCAGGAAGTGGAGGAAGAAGACGTCATTCCACAACATGCAATGGCCGCTGAGATGGAAGCCCCCCCCCAGATTCAAGAGCCCGAACCGGTAGAGATGATGAAGGATAGGAGCGATCTGCCTCCTCTTCGGAAAAAGAAAAAAGGCAAGAAGTCATCCTCTGTTTGGATTCCCATTGCGGGAGGTGTGGTAGTTGCCTTGGCCGTTCTTTTTTTTTTCAAGGGGGGAGAGCCGGTAAACAGTGAAGTAAGTGTCCAGTCGCCCTCCATACCCATAACAGAGAAGGTGTCCATGGAGTCTCCGGTTGCTGAAGAGCCGGTCGATGTTGTCTTGCCACAAACACAAATCAATGCGCCTTCCCAGGAAGCAACGAAGGTGCGTCTCACCCAAGGAAAAACGTTGAGGGTTCTGGCATTGGAGCTGTTTGGAAGTCGCGAGTTCTGGGTTTATATTTACCTGGAGAATAAAACACAAATCAGTAACCCAAACCAGGTGCCTATTGGACTGGAGCTGATCGTCCCCGATCAGGCAAAATACGGTATCGATGCCAATGATCCCAGTTCCGTGCTCAAAGCCAAAGAAATGAGCGAGAACATCCTCGGGGCGTCATAGAAGAACCTTCTCTTTTCGCATAAAAAATTAAAATAATTGAATTGCCTCCTCCTCACATGCGAGAAAAGGTGTATATTTGAATTTTTTTTAATAAAAAGTATCTATTTATAAAAAATATGTATCATGAAAGTTAAAAAGAACTTCTTGTGGGTGCTCATGCTCACCCTGCTTACGGCGTGCAATGCCAATTCGTTCAAAGGAACCCAAAAAGACGACTCCTCTCGTTATGTTATTCGTACAGAAGTGCCCGCACGTCCGGCAGGACAAAAGGATGTGCTTGGCTTGGTAACACCCGCACTCGACACGGTGAGAGTGGGTTTTATTGGTCTTGGCATGCGGGGCCCGGGTGCTGTGAACCGCTTTACATACATCCCCGGAACCCGGATTGTCGCCCTGTGCGACCTGCATCCCGACAGGGTGGAGAAAGCACAGACCATTCTCGACAAGGCAGGTCTTCCCCGTGCGGCTGAATATAGCGGCAGTGAAGATGCCTGGAAAGAACTCTGCCAGCGCGACGACATCGACCTGGTGTATATCGCCACCGACTGGAAACATCATGCCGAAATGATGATTTACGCCATGGAACAGGGCAAGCATGTGGCTTGTGAAGTACCTTCAGCCACAACACTCGAGGAGATCTGGGCGGTCGTCAATACAGCCGAGAAAACGCAAAAACATGCCATGCAGTTGGAGAACTGCGTGTATGATTTCTTTGAACTCACTACACTGAATATGGCACAGCAAGGAGTTTTTGGCGAGGTGCTTCATGCCGAAGGTGCTTACATACACAATCTGAAGGATTTCTGGGAAGACTACGAAGGCGACTGGCGACTGCAATTCAACAAGGAGCACCGGGGCGACGTATATGCCACACATGGTATGGGACCTGCTGCCCAGATCATGGATCTGCACCGCGGAAATAAGATGAATACGTTGGTGTCCATGGATACCAAACCGGTGAATATTCCCGAGCACCTGATTGAAAAACGGGGAATGGACCGCGACAGTGCTTATCAGTTTGCAAATGGCCAGCATACCATGACCATGATCCGTACCGAGAACGGAAAGACCATCCAAATTCAGCACGATGTGGCTTCACCGCGCCCCTACAGCCGCATGTACCAGGTGACTGGGACAAAAGGTTTTGCCAACAAATATCCGGAAGAAGGATATGCGCTGGAGGCAGAGATGCTAGACGAGAGTGTAGCTCCCAATCACGAGAACCTCAATGCACACAGCTTTGTGCCGGAGGAGGTGAAGAATGCATTGATGACGAAATACAAACACCGCATTCACCAGGAACTGGAAGAAAAGGCCAAAGAGGTGGGCGGCCACGGAGGAATGGATTTCATCATGGATTATCGGTTGGTTTACTGTCTGAGAAATGGTCTTCCGCTTGATATGGACGTATATGACCTGGCAGAATGGTGTTCGCTCGCCGAACTGAGCCGCATCTCCATTGAACACAATAGCGCAGCAGTGGAAGTGCCTGATTTTACCCGGGGAGGGTGGAACAAAATTCAGGGATTCAGACATGCATTTGTAGACTAATTGCAGGGGAGTGGTCGGCCTTTTCGCCGCATCATCTCCATATATCGTTCGAATATACTCCTAATATACTCCTAATGTATTGGGATCGGATATGATTGATATAGGGTTTGCATCAAACCAAAAAGCGGGTGAAAACCCGCTTTTTTTATTATCTGGATGAGACTCTTCCTAATAGCGAAATATTTCTACAGAATCATATCATAATAGGTGAAAGGTTCCGTAGGTTGCAAAATAATTTTGTACATTTGAGGATACCATTTACGGTACGATAATTGAGTATTCACCATGAAGAGAATTCTCCTTTTAATTGATTATTCCAGCGAGTTTAGCCGCCGCATTCTCAAGGGATTGATCCAGTATTCCAAAGAACATGGTCCTTGGATTTTTTATCGCTTACCAGATTATTACAAGACTCTTTACGGAAAAGAGGGTGTCATTCAATGGGCAAAAGATTGGAAAGCAGATGCCATTGTGGCGCGATGGGATCACGAGGGAACCAATCTGCTGGAGAGTCTGGGAATACCCATTGTTTTGCAAAATTACCGCGAACGCAGTCCCAATTTCTCCAATCTGACAGGTGATTATTTTGGCACCGGAGAAATGGCTGCCAAATTCTTTATCAAGCGGCGGTACAAAAATTTCGCCTTTTACGGCAATAAGGAGGTCATATGGTCTTGTGAGAGGGCAGAAGGTTTTCGTAAACAGGTGGAAAAAGTAGGAGGAAACTATTCTTATTTTGAAAGTGAAAGCTTGAACGGAGAGCAATGGAACACCAGTTATGTCCAACTGGATGAATGGCTCCTTTCCCTGCCAAAACCGGTGGGACTGTTTGCCTGTGATGACAGTTTTGCACTACAGGTTTCGGAGATATGCAAGATCAACAACATTCGTATTCCGCAGGACATATCTCTTCTGGGTGTTGACAATGATGAATTGATCTGTAATTTGTCGGATCCTCCAATATCCTCTATCGTGCTGGATGTGGAAAAAGGAGGGTACGAAGTGGGACGTCTTATCGATCAGCTAATCAGTGGACAGCGTCAGGAACCGTCTAATATTGTGATTCGACCTAACCGTTTTGAATTGCGTAAGTCAACCGAAAGATATAATGTCGTAAACGAGTACATCGCAAAAATCGTACATCATATTGAGGAGAATTATACAGAAGAAATTAGTATTGACGAACTGACCCATTTAGTTCCCCTGTCGCGTCGGAATTTTGAGATTAAGTTCAAGGAGGAAATGGGGACCTCCATTTATCAGTTTATCCTGCATTGCAGGATTGAGTATTTTGCCAATCTTTTACTTACGACCGATCTTCCTCTCTTCGACCTGGCGTTACAATCGGGTTTCAACGACAGTAAAAATATCTCCC
>Ga0265294_10000239_pt1 | contig 71682 bp, 46 predicted proteins | sample MunlanPumphouse3_FD_192504 | JGI IMG/M metagenome (GOLD analysis project Ga0265294, IMG submission 192504) | Groundwater microbial communities from a municipal landfill in Southern Ontario, Canada - Pumphouse #3 | ecosystem: Environmental > Aquatic > Deep subsurface > Groundwater | place...
TAATAGCTTTGGTGCCGCTTCCTGCAATTCTGTCGCATAAGGAAACAGATGTTTCATCATCATTGATATATTCATCGCTTCTTATTGTCCATGCATCAAGGCTTTCCAATTCATCAATAACAACCTCGCCCGAACCGATCTGAATAATGGCATGAACCGTATCTTTTTCTTCGCCGTAGCCAATAATAACAGCAGTCTCGCCATTTTTCTTGCCAATGATCACACCTTCGTCAGATATGTCTGCAATGGTAGGATCGAGAACTGAAAACTTAAATAGATGGTTTCTAAAGCTCAAGAATTCACCTGCTTCATTTCTTGCTTTCACTTCGTATTGAATACTATTGACAGAATCCAGAGTTAGTGTATCAGGATAAACGGATAGATCTGTCAGTTCAATAATATGGACTATAAGTGAATCAGCGGCATCACCGTGCGCAACCTTCAGGTAGGTATCACCATTCTTTTCAAGGGCTGTAAATTGATTGGCATCAAAATTACCAAGAGTATTATCATAGCTTACCGTTAGATCATTCCAAGCAGGGAGACTTGCGGGATTATAATTTTCGTCCCAGCCACTTGCGCCAATATACACGGTCTTATTTTTATAAACAGCTATACTGTCTCTGGGAATTTGTATATGCGTAAAATCTCCGTTTGGTGCGTCCGAAATACATAACATTCCATTAGAGTTCTTTCGCTCACTACCATCTGAAGGTTTATTCATAATGGAATTACGAACAACCATTGTAGAAGAGCCACCTCCATCAAGATTTAAAGCATGAGCCGCTCCCATAAATGAGAAAAAATCAGCCATATGGTGGTAATCCATTCCAATACTGTGAGGTGCACGACCATCAACGACCATTAAAAATAATTTTGTTGAATCGGCAGAAAAGCCAACACCCGTTCTGGGATGACGAACAACATCGGAAGGTGAAACGACATCGACACCATTTCTAAGGAAAAATACTCCACCACCCATAAGTTGAGTTAAGCGCCTGGGGGAATCAGCAAGTTCTTGAACAATTCTAATAGTATCTCCAGGTGCGCAGTTTTTTTCTAAAAAATCCTTTGCGTTTCCTACACCGGAAAGTACGAATTTACCATTGGGTATTGACCTATTCGCCGAAGCCTCGCATGTTTCTATTACTGCAAAAACTGTATCGTTTACATACCAATCACTCACAGGAGTTACAAGACATTCAAAACCTCCGGCTGACGTACCTGTACTAGAGCCATAATAATTATTATACATCACCAGACCATTTGCCGATCTATCTCTATTCACCGCGCTAAGCGTGTAAAGAACATCTTCATCACTGGTATTTTTAGCAATAATCTTGCCCGAAAAGATTACAGAACATATATCAGGTATTCCACCTTCACTATATGTAAAGGCATTTTTGTTTGTTGTATATGCGTGTATAAATTCACCATTGGAAACCTGAAGATTAGAGGGTATCCCGGTTGAAGTATTATAAAAATCTCCATTAGTACCCATAACCACGCGATGGCCTTCTGCATCGTTTCTCTTGCTCATACTAAGAGCATCTTCAAAAGCCCGTAACTTGTCCTGTGCTTTTACCGTTTTAAGCTTAAGATGTGGATTCTTAAGATCAATCTCTGTGACATAAATAGACCAAGGACGCGTATATTCTTCATAATAAGAATAATAAGTGCCCGGTCCGATCTGATAATGTTCAACCAGATGATACTCTTCAGCAAAAATAAAGGTGCTGATAAGCGTCAATAGCGTTAGAATAGCAAGTATTCGTTTCATTTTCTTCCTTTCTTATTTATTAGAAATATATAAAAAATTGCACTATAATTTAAGCTTTTAGTGAGAAAATCAAATAGAAAAACGAGGTAAATTGTGAGATTCAAACAAAAATTCCTCAAGATAGTTTGGCTCAAACTTTGCTTTTGAGTTTGGCTCAAACTTTGTTTTGGAGTTTGGCTCAAACTTTGTTTTAGAGTTTGGCTCAAACTTTGCTTTTGAGTTTGGCTCAAACTCTATTGGGTCAATGGATTCTTTTTACTTTTTATAAATACTTAATAAACAAAAAGACGGAGCATTGCTCCGCCTTAACTTTTGTCAGAAATAAATTCCTGATATTCATAATTTAATCTACACGATTTATCCAACCATCAGCAGCAAGAAAACCATGACGAACAAGGCAACGGTTTCAACAATACCAATAACCATAAAATAGTTAGCAGTACCTTTACCCGTTTCGGCCAGAGCATCAGCAGCACGGGCAGCGGCTTTTCCCTGCATAAGAGCAGAAAGACCCATTGCGAGACCACCAAAAATACCTGCACCTAAAAGTCCAAGTCCATTCTGGGAAGGTGAATTAAGGATGAAGTTCATTAACAAAAAACCATAAATGGTCTGTGTTAAAGCAACACCGGCAAAAGCAACCAGTAAAAAAGGTGCGGGTTTATCGTTTAAAAAACATTTTTTCCAACCACCGATAGCTGCCTGTGAAGCAATTCCTGTACCGAGGGCTGAGCCTAAAGCTGCAAGTCCAAGTGCTGCAGCAGCACCAAACATTTGAAGATCCATTATAATGACTCCTTTGATCTAATGTGTATTATTATTTATTTATCTTTGAAAGGCTCATACTTGTAGCCTGTCCATTCTAATCCTAATTGACCACTGAACTCTAAAAGGTTCAAACGAATACCGTGAACCATCACAGAGAGCAAGGCCATTAATATATTCAAACCATGCCCAACAATAAGCACGATAACAGCAGCAATAATAGCAGGTCCTTCCATCATACCGGAAGCCATACCATTAAATGATTCTGCAATGGCAACTGTAGCCATTCCAACAGCAAATAAGCGGATATAAGAGATGATATTCGAAAAGGACGATATCGCATCGAGAAAAGTATTAAAGGCGCCTCCCAGCCCTGCCAGGATGCCTTTAAAGAAGCTCTTGCCTTCTTCCTGTCCACCAAAAGCAATAATAAAGACAAAACCACCGCCTACTAAAGGAATGGTGAAAGAGGGTAAGTCCATACCAAGAACTAGGTTAAGGACCAAAGTAAAAGCTCCGGTCAATAAAGCAAACCAACCTACATGTTCAAAAGCTTTAAGTTTAGGGAGATTGTCAATAAAGTTCATGATGCTAGCCAATCCGAGCTGTAAAATAGCAAGAATAAAGCAGATCAATTGAACTCTTTCCTGAGGGTTTACTTGCAGGTCCGGAAATATTTCCGGAAATGAAGAGATCTCAGGTATGATCATTGCTTTAAAAAAGGGAATGTTCGCAATAGCAGAAGAACCGAACCATGTTCCGGTAATCGTTCCCCAAATTATGGTGGTAAGGCTTAAGACATACATCAAAATGATGACACTAGGTAATTTTTCGCCACCTTTTTTGATCTTGAAAGTTGCAAAGAGAGAGATCAGCAAGAAAATCATCCCATAACCGGCATCACCAATGATCATGGCAACAAAAATGGAAAAAAAGATCAGGAAATACATGGAAATATCTTTTTCACGATATCCCGGTGTGGTACCTAAAAAATCAAAGACAGGTTCAATGATCTTTATCCATTTGGCATTTTCAAGTTTTGTGGGTGGATTATCAGCTTCAGTCGGTGTTTCTTCTACAAAACCCCAAGCATTCTTCTCAGCTGCTTTTTCAATGATATTTGCTTCTTCAACAGGAGTGTAACCCTGCAAATAAGCAATATTTTCTTGTATGCCCAAGCCATTCACGGTTTCGGCAAATTTATAGTCTGCTGTTAAGCTTTCAATATAAGAATTCAATAGATCAATATTGCAGCCTTGAGCATTAATAAGTTCATTTATTTTTAACAAAGCAATTTCAATGTTCTCAATTGTCTCAACAGCTTCTTCATAAGCGATCTCAGGAATGGCAACCGGACGATGATCCAGAGCCTCTTCGCTATCGCGTGAGATCATAGCTACTTTAACACTTTCTTTTGTTTCCGAAAGTGCAAAAAGATTCTCTTTTTCTTGTTCAGCTTTCCACGCTGTAGGCGAAAGCTGATATAACTTAATGTAAAATCCTTTTTCTTCTAAAGAAAGCAGATCTTCCAGAGACACCTGTGACCATTCGTCATACCAGGTCTTTGCTTCCCTCATAAGAGCCAGCTCTCTTTTAAGCTGAGTTTGAGATTGCATAGCCTCAAGCATTTCATTAAGAATCTTATCTATATTTCCCTTTTTCTTCTGCTTGATATCACCGGCATCTCCCAGCAAACGAAGAACACGATTGCTATTCTCCAGTTTTGTCTCTAACTCGGACATGTCTGTAGAAGGAGGATTTTTTAAGGGTTTTACATGTAAAAGGCCCAGCTTACGAAGTGACTTCAAAGCAGACTTTGAGGAAGCTTCATCCACAAGCAGGGTTATTTTTGACATTTTTACTATCATGTATTACCTCTTAGCGCTTAAGCGCTTTCTTCCAGTTTTTTCTTGTTGATCTTATTTTTGGATATCTTACCGCGAACAACCGCAGCTGTATCCTGGTCACCCATAAAGATCTGGATCTTTTTGATCGCTTCTTTTGTACGGGGGATCATGACCTTATCAAACAAATTGATACGTTGTACCGTAGTACGTAATTCTTCCTGGATCAAAGACTCCTGCTCATTAAGGATCTCCAGCTCTTTTTCGTAAGCAACGGTTTCTTTAACCGCTACTAAACCGGAATCGACCCAAAGCGGATATTCCATCATATCATAACTCTTTTCTTCAAATTCAAGTTTTTGGAAAAGAGGAATGTTAATACCGGCAATATTTCCGGTATCGGTTATAACATCTTTAAGTTCCAGAAGAGAGCTAAGATCTATATCTTCGGCAAATACGCTTATCCAAGTTGCCAACTGAGCTTTCAATTTATCTAAACTAGCTTGCTTTGCCGCTATTTCATCATTAACACGACGAATTTCAGCCAGCAATTGCTGTTTTTTCAACTCAAGAGTCGGCAAATAGCGCGTATAACGCTTTAAAGCATCTTTCTGTTTTTTTAACTCATTTTTTGTCAGTTTGATCTTTGCCATTTCAACCCTATCTATACCCAAATTAAGGCAATTGCAACCTTGGGTCCTTTGCCTATTTTATTTTTTGGATTTTGAAGACTCTTTTTTATTCTTATTCTTTTTTGCCTTTCCAGACACTTTTTCTTTTTTCTCAGAAGAAGAAGTTTTGATCTTTGCATCCTCTTCCGTCTTCTCAGCCACTTTTTCTTCTTTCTCTGCGGGAGAACTTTCAGACTTTAAGTCTTCTTCCGACTTTTCTGATATACTATCATCGGCAGATTCTGATTTAGTGGTCGGCCAGTATTTATCAGTCAAGTTCGAACGGAAACCGGCTTCTTCTTTATCAAAACATTCTGCCAGTATTTTCCAGCCGGCATCCAATGCATCTTCCAGAGAAACATTTACTGTAAGATCCATCATTTGTTTTTCAAAAAGTTTACCGTATTTTAATAACTTTTCATCCCAGTCACTCATACGGAAACCCATTGAGCGTTTTTCTTCTGTTTCAAGATACTCGGCGTAAAGTTGGATCATTCCATCCATAATGGCACGGTGATCTTCACGGGTATCTTTGTTGACCTGCTGTTTTAAACGAGAAAGAGAACCAAAGGGCTCAATACGTCCATTACGTAAATAGAACTGGCCTTCTGTAATATAACCTGTGTTATCGGGAACAGGGTGAGTTACATCGTCACCGGGCATAGTGGTCGCTGCTAAAATAGTCACAGAACCGGCACCTTCAAAGTCAACTGCCTTTTCATAGCGAGATGCCAACTGAGAATAAAGATCTCCCGGATAACCACGGTTAGAAGGAACCTGTTCCATGGTAATGGCAATCTCTTTCATGGAATCGGCAAAGTTGGTCATATCTGTTAACAGAACCAATACATCTTTACCTTTTAAGGCAAATTGTTCAGCCACTGCCAAACAGAGATCGGGAACCATCATACCTTCTACGATGGGATCTGCCGCCGTATGCATAAAAAAGATAGAACGGCTTAGGGCTCCACCTTTTTCCAATTCGTCGCGAAAATACATATATTCATCAAATTTCAGACCAATACCACCCAGGATGATCATATCAACTTCCGCTTGCAGGGCAATGCGAGCAAGCAATTCATTGTAAGGTTCACCTGAAACGGAAAAAATGGGTAATTTTTGAGACACAACCAAAGAATTGAAAACATCGATCATAGGAATGTTCGTACGGATCATGCGATTAGGAATAATACGCTTAGCGGGATTAACGGAAGAACCGGAGATCTCAATAAGGTTTTCATTCAGTGCAGGACCATTATCTCTGGGTGCTCCAGAGCCATCAAAAATGCGGCCGAGCATATCATCGGAAAATGATACTTTCATGGCTGTTCCCAAGAAACGGACTTCATCATTGGTAGAAATACCACGAGAACCGGCAAAAACCTGCAAAGATACAATATCTTTATCGATCTTAATGACCTTAGCCAAAGAAGTACCGCGACGGGTTTTAACTTCTGCTAATTCTTCATTACTTACACCTTCAGCCGAAACCGTTATAACGTTACCAACAATGCTCAATATTCTATTATGTACTTTTTTCATTTAATATAAGCTCCTTTAGTCTTACACCTTTGCCTTAACATGAGCATCGATCTTCTTTTCCTGAGCAGCAAATTCATCTGTACCCATTTCAACATAGTTCCAGTCAAGAGTCAGCTGACGCAATTCTGTAAAGAACTGGCGAGCTTCCGCTTTTGTTTCAATTTTAAATTCAGTAAAAAGAATATCATAAATTTTATTAAAAACATATTCCTGGCGTTCTGTATTACTTACTGCATCCACCGGATCATAACCGTTTTGCTGTAAATAAACCGAATCCAGAAATTCACCTTTAAGATAGTAAACAAAATCACCTACGGAAGTACCTTCTTCACCAACAACCATCATCATCTGGTGAATTTCATTTCCGCGCAAGAGTACATCATGTGCTGCTTCTACTTTTTCAGCGGGAATAATGCCCTTGTACTTTGTCCAGGAATCAATGGGGTCGATGGCAGGAAACTTACGAGCATCGGAACGAGCTCTTGCAAGACCATGGAAAGCCCCAACAACTTTTAAGGTCGCCTGCGTTACGGGTTCTTCAAAGTTACCGCCGGCAGGTGAAACCGTTCCACCAATGGTCATTGAGCCATGTAAACCATCTTGTAATTCAACATAACCGGCGCGTTCGTAGAATTCAGCAATTCTGGATTCCAGATATGCGGGGAAAGCTTCTTCGCCGGGGATCTCTTCCAAACGACCGGAAAGTTCACGCATTGCCTGTGCCCAACGGGATGTTGAGTCAGCAAGAATTAATACATCCAAGCCCATCTGACGATAATATTCGCCAAGGGTTGTGGCCGTGTAAACCGAAGCTTCACGAGCTGCAACAGGCATGGAGGATGTATTACAAATAATAATGGTTCTTTCCATCAATGAGCGACCTGTTTTTGGATCGATCAACTCGGGAAATTCGCGCAAGGTTTCGACAACCTCACCGGCACGCTCACCGCAAGCGGCGAGAATAACAATATCAACATCAGCATAACGAGAGGTCAGCTGTTGTAAAACAGTTTTACCGGCGCCAAATGGACCGGGAATACAATAGGTTCCACCCTTGCTTACGGGAAAAAATGTATCAACGATACGGATCTTTGTAACCATGGGTTCTTTGGGAACCATTTTTTTGGTATAAGCTTTGATAGGGATCTTAACCGGCCATTCGAATGACATAGTAAGCTTGATCTCTTCGCCTTTAGCATTTTCTATCACTGCTATGGTTTCTTCCAGATCATAATCGCCTTCAGCTTTAAGGGTTTTGACAGTATAATCACCATCTTTATCAAAAGGAACCATGATCTTGTGTTCAAAAATACCTTCAGGAACCCATCCCAAAGCCGAACCCTTATACACAGTATCACCTTCTTTGGCAAGAGGTGTAAAATGCCATTTTTTCTTAAAATCAATTGGTTCTAAAACCACACCGCGAGGCAAGAAAAAACCATGTTTTTCAGCCAATGCAGGAAGTGGATTTTGTAAACCATCATATACTTGAGATAAAATACCGGGACCTAACTTTACAGAAAGCAATTCACCGGTAAATTCAACTTCGTCTCCAACTTTTAATCCTTTAGTAACCTCATAAACCTGCAAGAAAGCAGAATTATTTGTAATTTTAATTACTTCGGATTTTAATTTTTCATCACCAACCAGCACATATCCAACTTCATTTTGGATAACGCTATCCTCAAATGCAACTTCGATCATATTACCGTTGATCGAGATGATATGTCCTATATTTTTATTGGCCATATGAACTCCATTCTGGGAAGCCATCATTCAGATGCTTCTTCTGTATTTTCAATGTTAACTTTGATCAATTCTTCAAAAGCTTTCTCGCCGATCTCTTGTTTAAATGAGTTCATTCGCTTTAACAATTGTAATTTTAAATAGTAAAGCACAAAAAAATCAAGATCTGAATAGTGAGAGAACTCGCGTTCTTCCAACCAATCCCAGCGAAACTTAATGAGTTTCAATTCAATTTCAAGAGGATTAGCATCTTTTAGCAATTGAGCAGGAAGAAGTGAAAATTTATATTCAAAGCCCTCTTTCGTGGCTTTACGATATTCTGCTAATTCTGTTCTCAGCCTGTTTTCAAACGTCAGAAAATCACTATAAACACCCTTGATCTCCTTGGGCTCGTAATCATTCACCAAAGTATTCTTGATATGCTGAAAATCAGTTTCGGACATTAACTTTTCGGCTTCTTCGAGAAAGTCTTTTTCTGTCATGTACTGCTGCTCTGCACCCCATCTAAGGGTCGGCATAGAAGCAGCAAAGTAGATATATTTATCCATTAAATAAGTCCCGCTTACTTTAAGATCTCAGCCAATTTCGGATTAAGGAAAACTTTGAGAGCTTCTAAAATACTCTCACCACTGAAGTCGTAAAAAAGATTATCGTCTTTTTTACCAATACGAAATCCATGAGAGATCTTTTTATCCAATTTAATATCAATGGTATTTTCAAGACTCTTGCCTAAGGCTTTTTTAAGCTGAGCTGTTAAAGCATCGACATCAACACCATTTACAAGCACCTCGATATCTTCGTCTTTTGCCCAGACTTCGACAACCTTAATAATGAGTTCTTTCAAGAAGTCTTGATCTAAAGTGCTATCAACTTCCGATAACAAAGCTTGTTCAAGAATAAGCGTAACTTTTTCTTTTAAAACAAGAAGGGTGTCACGTGCGGCTTGATTAATAGCAACTTCAGCATTCTTTTGATAAGCTTTAGCTTCAGCATCAGCATTTTTCTGATATGTATCAGCTTTTACTTTAGCTTTTTTTACGATCTCTTCAGCGTCTTTTTTTGCTTTAAGCAAAATTTCTTCTGCTTGTTTATTCGCTGCATCAACGCCATCAGCTTTTATTTTTTCGATCAGGCTGTCAAGTTTGACGTTCATTATTTCTCCTCTGATTCGATGATTGTAATGTTCTTTTTCATACTTTGTATTTTATCTGAGTTCTCTGTATTGCTGACAATAAAGATATATCTATTTTATTCTTTAGATCTCATTCATTCTTTCTCAAGGTTTATTCATATACTCAGGCACGATCATTTGGGGATCCAGAGCTATACCATGATGCCAGACCTCAAAATGAAGATGCGGTCCCATACTGTAACCTGTTTCACCCAACAAAGCAATAATATCGCCTTTTTTTACACGCTGTCGTTCCCGGACTTTCAAGCGGTCGTTATGACCATAAACGGTAATATAATCATCGGGGTGGGAAATGACAACCATATTTCCCAATTCCGGTGTCCACCCTGAAAATACGACAAAACCATCGGCGGCTGCAACAATAGGATCGCCAATTTTACCACCTATATCTATAGCATAATGTTTCCGGGTTCCGGAAGAAAATTTTTGAGTAATTGGGCCACTTACCGGCGCTTTATCCGGGTAACTGGATAAATCAGCGGCATCATCTTTAGCTGCAAGGACATCTGATAAGGCTAAATAATTTGCTGATGATGATGTCAGATCAAGTCCAATCAATTCTCTCATATATATATTGAATTGCTTCATTTCATTTATATCTTGAATCAAAGCATTCAATTCTTTTTCCTGAGACTGATAAGTTGTGATCTTAGTTTTATATTCTTGATATTTATTTGCACGGGGAACAAGAAGAATAAAGGAAATAATTAGGGCAAGTAGTATAAGAGGAAGAAGGATCTTTAGTAAAAAAAAGACTCTGTGATCCATCGAAAATTCTTTTTGATCTTTTTCCTCTGCTGGAATAAAGATAAATTTTATTTTATCTGTTTTCATCCGCTCCTGATTCTATAATCTCTAAAATACGTTGCAGATCTTCTGTGGAATAATAAACAATTTCGATACTTCCACCCGGAGATCTATGTTTTACACGAACTTTCGTTCCCAGATTTTGTTGGAGAGAGCTCTCAAGTTTAAAAATTACAGGGTCTTTTTGAGTTTTTTCTTTATCTTGTTTATTAGTATCGGGTTTTTCCTTGCGGGAAATTTTTTCCGTATCACGAACACTTAAGCCTTTTGCCAGCACTTGTCGCCATGTTTTTAGCATTTCCTGCGTATCACCGACTGCAAGAATAGCACGAGCATGCCCCGACGAGATCTCACTGGCTATGAGGCTATCACGAATTTCCTGAGGAAGTTTTAATAACCTTATGCTGTTGCTTATTGTGCTGCGTTTTTTACCAATACGCTCAGCAACAATTTCCTGAGAAAGGCCATAACGCTCAATAAGTGCCCGGTAAGCCATGGCTTCTTCAATTGGATTAAGGTTTTCGCGTTGAACATTTTCTATTAATGCAAGCTCCATAAGCTCTTCATCGCTTTCAACATCCCGAAAGTATGCCGGAATTGTATCAAGCCCCAATTGCTTACAGGCTCTTGTCCTTCGCTCACCTGCCACAAGAATGTATTCATCATTTTGTAAAGTGACCGTTATTGGAGTGATCAGACCATTCTTGCTAATAGAAGCGGCCAATTCATCCAGTTCCTCCTGCTTGAATTCACGGCGGGGTTGATATGGATTAGGCTTGATCTTATGGATATCAATCTCGTTAACAGAGATTATCTGCTCACTGCTTTCAGATGCGGGATATGTTGGAATGAGAGCATCAAGTCCTCGTCCCAGAACTTTATTCTTGGCCATTTAAAAACTCCTCAGCTAAAAGCATGTAATTCATAGCTCCCGAAGAATGGATATCAAAAGAAATGATGGGCTCGCCATAGGAAGGAGCTTCGCCCAAGCGAACATTACGATTAATAATTGTTTTATAAACCTTATCACCAAAATACTTCTCTACTTCTTCTTTAACTAATCGACTAAGATTTAAGCGGGCGTCAAACATTGTTAAAACAATGCCTTCCAGATCAAGACCCGGATTTAAGTTCTTTTGTATCATCCGGATGGTATTGAGCAATTGAGTTAGGCCCTCAAGAGCAAAATATTCGCATTGGATAGGGATGAGAACAGAATCGGCTGCTGTAAAGGAATTGACTGTTAAAAGGTTTAATGATGGCGGACAATCAATAAAAATAAAATCATAAGTGTCTCTGGCTGTTTTTAGAACCTTTCGCAAGCGAGTCTCGCGCGACATCATTGAAACCATTTCAATTTCTGCACCAACAAGGTCGGGACTGGCAGGAATGATATCGAGATAATCCATTGAAGTCTTTACAATTGCATCCTGATATGGGACTTTCTCGAGAAGTACATCATAGATGGTATGTTTTATTTTTGCAAGATCAACACCTAAGCCAGAGGTGGCATTTGCCTGAGGATCGATATCAATAATGAGTATATTTTTCTCCATTACCGATAAAGAAGAACCCAAATTAATGGCCGTCGTTGTTTTTCCCACTCCGCCTTTCTGATTTGCTATGACAACAATTTTGCCCATTTTCTACCTATATTATTTGTGTGTGGAATATAATTGAAAAAGCCAATTCTTACAATACAATTAAAAATGATCAGGATGGAATTGGTAAAATATAAAAGGCCGGCTCTTCGTAGGGATGAGTATCGAGTAAAACCTTTTTAACTTTTTCAATATTTTTCTCACTTACAATACATTCAACTTTAATTTCCGACAAGAAAGTATCTTTTTGTTTTTCACCGATAAAAGGCGATGATGCTTCTAAAGGTCTAAAACGTCCCATACCCTCAGTTGTCCATGCGCAGCGGTCATAATTCCCATATTGTCCTGCACCAGCATTAAATATCTTATTCAATACCGGCTCAAGATGTTCCTTGGGAATATAAAATGCCAGTAAATATAGTTTATCAGACATGAATAGCTTCGCCTAAAGCGTTTTCGGCTGTTTCCATTGTAATTTCTGATAAAGTAGGATGTGCGTGAATGGTTTCAGCTACGTCTTTAACTGTCATTCCTTTTGTTACTGCCAAAGATAGTTCAGCGATCAATTCAGTTGCTTCTGCTCCAATGCAGTGAGCTCCCAATATTTTACCGCTTTCTTTTTCTACAACAAATTTCATAAAACCGTCAACATGGCCTACAGCAATGGCTTTACCAATAGCACGATAAAAAACTTTTGATATATGATAATCAAGACCACGCTCCACTGCTACTTCTTCGCTTAAGCCAATAGAAGCGACCTGAGGCTCACAATAAGTACAAGCAGGAATAGCATCTTTCTTTAGGGCTTCTACCGACTTGGCTTGAATATTATCAATGGCGATCAATCCTTCTTTACTTGCCTTATGGGCCAAGCAAGGATTTCCGGCAACATCGCCAATAGCATAAACATGTTTAACATTCGTTTCTTGTTTATCGTTTACCTTAATAAATTGACCATCCATTTCAATACCTAATTCTTCAAGACCCAAGCCCTGAGTATTAGGTGTAACACCCACAGCTGACAAAAGCATATCAACTTCCAATTCACTCTCGCCTTTGGGACCTTCTAGGATCAACTTTAAACCATCTCCATTATCTTCAACTTTCATTACCTTAGTTGAAACCAAAGATTTAATCTTTTGTTTTTTATACTGTTTGAGTAATTCTTTTGAAATCTCTGCATCTTCATTAGGTGCTATAGCATCTAAAGCTTCAATAATAGTTAACTCTACGCCCAGATGTTTGTAAATATAAGCAAACTCTAGACCGATGGCTCCAGCACCCATAATAGCCATTTTTTCAGGCAGTTCATCTAAAGCCAGAGCATGTTTGGATGTGAGAATCTTTTTACCATCGGGTTGAATATGAGGCAGAGCTTTGGGTTTGGCACCTGTAGCAAGAATGACATCAGCTGTTTCAATGCAAATTACTTCCCCATCGTTCTTTTCAACTTGAATGGTATTGGCATCCAGTAATTTTCCAAAGCCGTCATATATATCCACTTTGTTCTTCTTAAGTAAAAAGCTAATGCCCTTACTGAGTTGATCTGCAACTTGACGGGAACGTGCTACGATCTTTTTAACATCAGCTTTTGCTTCGCCAAGCTCTATACCAAGAGAAGCGGCAGTTTGTATATCTCTAAAGGTGTTTACAGATTTAATAATTGCTTTAGTGGGAATACAACCCCAATTGAGGCAGACACCCCCGATATGTTCTTTTTCTATCAATGCGGTTTTAAGACCACGTTGAGCTGAACGAATTGCAGCAACATAACCACCAGGACCGGAACCGATCACAACAAGATCATATTTATTCATCAGAATCTCCTTTTTTTTATTCAGCTTTAAGATAATACATTTCGAAGTAAAAAACTGATATTTTTAAGACTTTTTTAAACCATTCACTAAAAAAAAAGCGCGTTGGGTAACGCGCTTTTTTCATATCATATCTTAAAATGATTATTTAAGAAGTGAAACTTTTCTTGTGATAGTTTCGTCACCGAAATTCATTTTTACAAGATAGTTACCTGAAGCCAGGCTGCTACCGTCAAAAACAACTTCGTATGATCCAGCTGACTGGAATTCATTTACAAGAGATTCAACTTTTTTACCTGATAGATCAAATACATTGATGTCTACAACACCGTTGCTTGAGATCGTATAAGGAATAGCTGCAGTTGGGTTAAATGGGTTAGGATAAGCAAGATCTAATGTAAAACCTTTAGGTCCTGCAAAGCCGGCATATTCCCAAGTAGCTGTTTTGCCTTCACGTGTCCACATTTTTAATGTATGACCATAGAAGTCAGCCAAGTATAAAGTTTCAGTAGTTCCGTCAAAATCATAGGCTACCTGAGTAGGTGCTCTTAAACAATAAGGCTGATGATAACCGAGAGTTGTAAATACTTCGGAAGAATCGATATTACCAATTGCTGCCCAGTATTCCCACTGATCAGCATAAGCCATACCCATTTCAATGTCATCGATTGATGCATAAGCACTATCAACAACTGTTGACATTTTAACTTCATAATCAGCTTCAGGATCTAAAACAACGAGACCATTGGGTTTAGTATCACGGCTGAATAGCCATAAATAATCGTTCGGGCCTTTAGAAAGATACATAACATTTCCAATTTCTAAACCAAGATCTTCAAATGTTAATGTATCAACTACATAACCATCATCCGGATTTCCACTCCATTCGGCAAACCATTTTCCACCTAATGAAGGACCCCAAATTTTTGAGCCATCGGGTTTACAAGCCATATTACGACCACCGCCGCCACCTTTTAATGTATCAACTGCATTAAAGTCAGCGTCATAAATAATTACGGTAGAACCTTGAATCGCTTGTGAGCAATAGTACTGTTCGCCATCATAAGCGAAAGCAGCCATACCACCACCAACATTAATCTCTGTACCAGGACTCTCAGCAATACATTCATAGGTATCCTGGTCAAAAACGCGGATCTTATCGTTTGTCCAGTCACCATAAGCAATATTACCATCGGCTGTTACAGCGAAGAAACGAGATGTACCCAGTGTATCGGCAACGCCATCGGCACCAACAATTTCAGGTCCAATAGTATCAAGCAGTCCAAATACAGGATCATATACCAAGATAGCTCTTCTGTAGCGGTTATGAGAGTACATAGACGCAGTCCATGCTCGACCATTACCGGCTACTTCAACACCATAAGGCAATCCAAAGCCAGGGGCATTAACGAAAGTTGTATCGTCTGTTCCTGTATTACTACCACAGATAACTGCTTCGCCCCATGTGTATTCAACACCAAAGGCCATTACAGCTAAAACTGTGAACAGAGCAATGATTAACACTTTTTTCATTTTGTCTCCTTTTTAAGTTTATAATCAAATTTTCCAGTAATTGTAACACTTAATGTTAATTATTTCTTCTCATATATGCAAGTTTTATTTATTCATTAAGCAAACAAAATATCAAACATACCGGGGTCTGCCTTAAAAGACAGACCCTGATATGGGTTTATTATGGTTTCACCATCAAGTCTATGTAACCCCATTTTGCAGGAGCAATTGCATTTTGTACATGTACAGTTATTAATGCATTCACCACTTCAATTTCCGGAGGCATAACTTTTAGTTCAGTTGCACTGGCTTCAATAACAGTTCCAAGGCGATGACTGTGAGTCATCCAATCACTGATTGAACCATAAGTAGTTTCTGTGCGTACTATATTAACATAACCAAGAGTATCTAAAGTATCCATTTGGGTAAAAACGGGAGTAGCTTCAATTTTAACCATGGTTATCTGGTTTGTATCCATCACAGTGTAAGCTTCTACGCTAACAGCTTCCATATACTCTTCTTTAGTTGTTACGCCATCAATGGTCTCTTCTACAGTCGTAAGATAAGCATCTGTAGTGACTTTGATCTCTTTTAAAGGATTAGAAATAGTATAGGTAACATTGACATTTGAGGAATCAATGACAATTGTCGTATCGCCGATAACAGGTTCGCTGACTTCTGAAAAATATACAATGTTGCAATCTGTAGAATCGGAAAAGTTCTTCCCGGTAATGGTAAGAGTTTCGCCGGTCCACATTACGTCTTTATCTATAGCCGTAATGACGGGAGTTTTTGCATTCTCTACGTCTGGATCAATTGGGGTGTAGATAGACGGTGGGGTCTCAAAACAACCAAGCAATAGAAACATGGCGATGAATGCTAGAATTAGATTTTTTTTCATTTTAACACCTTTAAATTATCTTATGATTATGAATTTTTTGACAATGGATTCACCTTCTTTAAGTAAAGGTAACCCGGTTACAACTTCATTAATATCTTTAGTCACCAAAATATGAGCGATATATACACCGCTTTTTACAACCTGTCTAGAATCTGTACTACTGTACCAGGCGGCATCGGCAACGGGTGACATACCTTCTGGAGTAACATGATTGATCACATCAACAAGATCGCCACGTTCCGTAAATATTCTTATATCACAGTTTTCAGGAAGATTGTAGAACATCAATTTATCCTTATCACTTCCTGTTCCAAAGACAATCTTTCTATTTTGAATATTGTAAGGATTGGGTACTATTCTTATCATGCCAAGAACAGCATCAATTCTTTCTTCATCACTGATCTCGCCATTTTTATACATTGTAGCTATATCAGAAAGTAAAACATCATCATCCGTGAAATCACGAAGAGGTTTCTTTAAACTGGCGGGGATAGTGGTTTGAGTATAGGCTCTTCCGCTTTCCAAACCATTCTTGTTATACGCTACAACATAATAGTAATAGTTAATACCACGAAGTAATTCAACATCATCATATTTGTTTACAAGGTTAGCATCGGTAATATTACAATCAAAGATCTTTGTGTAAAACGAATCGGGTGCAAGCATTGCCCGGTAGATACGATATCCCTCAAAATCGGGATCTTGTTCCGGGTTATTTGCCCAATCAAGCGAGATTACATTAGGTGCGGGATTTACTGTAAAAGATGTAGGAGGCGGTGGCGGCATTTCAAGAGTAAAATTACTATCGTAGTTTTCCTTTGCCTTCTGGAAAGTTTTTACAATAGAATCTTTACCGGTATAATGCCATGTATTTTTATATACATCTTTAGCTTCTGCTATTAAAGATGAACCGGCAATAGGTGTATCTGTTGCATTACTGCCATCCGGCAAGTCCAATGTAACGCTTACACCGTTATAAGCCTGATACCATTTTTTGCCGACTTCTATAGCTTTTTTACGACCAAGACCTGAAACAGCCTGACATAAAACGACCTTAACAGATTCACCAAAAGGTATTTCGTAGGGTCCAAAAGACATATATGAGTTTGTTCCTGCATCACCTTTATCTTTAATAACACTGTAAGGTGATTTTCTATCTGCTATCTGATGATTTGCATAATCATCTTGTGGAACATCAACAGTCACCAGATCATTATAGTTATTATTTAAAAAATTCCAGGCTTGTTGATCTGCACCTGCAGTAGGTGTATCATCACCGGGCATCCATCCCATTCTTATCTTTGACTTATCGTGAGTTTCATCTGATGCTGATGCATCGGCATGAAGTACAGCCATTCCTGCAAATTGTGGACAACGGAGACGCGCTTCATCAATACCACCTTCTGCTGGCAAGAAAGGTGCACCAATATTATCATAAGTAACAGTGATATCCGCTGTTTGGGCTTGTCCCAACCAACTATAATAATATGGGAGCTCAGGATTATCTTTCATAGGAGTGTGGTGAACCCACTGGTGGGCTCCCCAAGATGCCTGACGCAAATTCGTTACATAATATGCCTCACGGGAAGTACAATATCTGGTCATTAGACCAAAATAATAATCATTGATAGTTGAATTCAGTTCAATATCATCATCATCATCAATATTTCCTGTGTTGGTAAATATGTATTCATAAATAAAATAATTGTCATGATCTCCACGGCTAAATGCGTAGATCTTTCTGGTCATCTCAATACCCATATTGGTTCTAACTGTGTTTATCACAAGGCGATCAGCAGGTATTTCATCAGGATCGTGGTAATTGCCATTGATATAATCATCAATATATTGGGCGGTACCATCTACAATGATATCACAATGGGGATATCGTGCTGTTTGAGTAAGCACTTGAGGGACTAATTGATCGTTACCGGCAGACGTATAAAATTTGGCAGATTTATAAGACTGCACACTGCCTGAGGCATCGGTAAAATCTTTACACGCCATAACTTGACGGTCAATGACAAAGTTGTCTGTTCTATTATACCATGCAGGCCATATCAACCCCTCATAAATACTTCTATTGGCATCCCATCCTCTCTCCGCTCCCCATGCATCAAAGCATGATTGCAAAGACCCGACTCTGATCCAGGTCCTGTTGCTATTGGGGATGGCAGTGAAAGCGATGCTTGCTATCAATATCATCACGATGAATATTATTTGTTTTTTCTTCATTTATTTTATCCTTAAGGTATAGATCTAAAAGCTAACAGTTAGTCCAATAGTAAAGGTCCTTGGATAGAGGAAAGTCATTGATGTCAAATTAGGCATATCAATGTATGCTTTCTTTTTATATAGTTCCTGAACTGTAGCTTCTTCTTGAAGTACAAAATCGGAGCCATCCCATCTATAAAAGGACTCACCTTTTTCTAGGCCATCAGCTTGATTGTGATATAAAACGGATTTTAAAGGAGCATCTACAGCAGATAGATCTCGATATGATTCAATGGGAACAAATTCGCCATATTTGTTTACATCACCGATCTTATCATTTCCTCTGAAAACTTCATTCTCTTCCCAGAAAAGGTGAAGAGAGTTGATGTATCCATCTTGCCAATCAATAGAGCCGGTTGAACCTGTTGTTGATAAGCTTTTTAAATTAAAGACATTATCAATATCCAGATAGAACTTAAAGTTCATCTTATTAACAGATAGATTTTTAGAAACGCGAAGATCAAATGACCAAGAGTCTTTCCATTCAAAGGGATAATAGATATTAACATCAGCAGGTAAAGTTACTCTTGAGTAAGCATATCTGCTTGAAAGGCCACCAGCACTCCATTTAGCCAAAAGACTTGCTCTCCAATCGCCTGTGATAGTCGGGCTAAGTCCCATGAATGAGAAATTCTTGGGTGTTCTTAAGATAAGGTTAGCACGAGCATAAGGTGAAGGATAAGGATAATATTCAACAGGGTTATCTTTCAGATCATTTTCTTTAAGTGCCGGGTTTGTTATATACTCTTCTTTATTATATGGCATACCAAAGGTACCCGATCTATAGATCTGATAAGTATAGTTAAAGAAACCACTGACCCACTGACCTGTTTTCTTCAAGGTAAATTCAACACCACTGACATCTCTGTATGTACGGGATTCAGACAAGAAATAACTGGTCTGCCCTTTACCACTACCCAAACTGACATATTTTGTCCAGGCTTCTTGATTCTTGGTATCGTTATAGAATGCAGCTACCTTGAGCAAATACTGATCGAACAATGAGTGTTCATAACCTAACTCATACATAATTGTTTTTGAAAATGGCAATTCAGGATTACCGAGATATCTGATATTCCCACCATCACCATAACGGTCAACTAAGTATAGGTATCTTGCTGTAGGCTGACTTGAAAAATGGCCATAGTTAAAATACAGCTTAGAGTTCACCGAAATAGGATGTGAAATACCGATACGAGGGTTAAAACTATGGATAGCTTTAGTATTTCTGTAATCAGCCAAAGTATCCAAACCAAAACCATAAACAGCGTTTAAAAGTGTATCGTATGGACTAAGATTATACCAGTCGCCATTTAGATCATACATATCATAACGTAAACCTGCATTGACTACCAAGCCTTCGAATTCAAGTTTATCTAATATATATGCACCCAAGCGAATAGGTGTTTGATCCCAGTTATTATACTTTTCCCATGTACTCATGGGAGCAACCAACCAAGAATCTACAACGTTATGAGTATGTTGAAAGTTAAAACCTGTCTTGATCTGGTTATTTCTGTTGATCTGGTTCTGATAATCACCCTTGATGGTCGTTACAGTATTGTAACTTCTATCTCTGGCAAAGCCGGCCCAGTCTGTTCTGGCACCATCAATCAGGCTTGGACTGTAGGTTGGATGATATCCATTTGGGAAATTATTAATTGTCCAATGGTCATAGGCGCCATAAATGTCCTTGAATAAGCGCAGTGTATCAGAAAGATCCAATGAGTCCAAAGGAGAAATATCATAGCTTGTTTTAGCATGATTAATGATCAGTTTACCAAAAGATTTTTCGTTAAACTGATGGTTTAATTCGGCACCAAAACCATAGCGCTCGATATCAATAGGGTTATTATAACCATCAAGAGCAAAGGCATATGAGTTAGATGCAAGATCTGCAACACTCCAAACTGAAGAATAATAACCTCCACTTGAAGGACTGTTGTTACCCGTGCTACTAACAGCCTGAGTTAAGCCATAATTACCTGAAAGGGTAAGTGTTGTTTTAGTGGAAAGATCTGCTGTAAGATTTGCACGAATAGCATCATCATTCATATTATCTCTGGATAAAGGCATAATATAGGCATTTTGATTCCCACGATAGGATAAAAAGAACCGCGTATTGCCTGCTTTAAAAAGAGGTCCGCCAAATCCAAGATCAACAATATAATCGGGAGCACTATGAGAAAGTTGACGACGATGTTCATACTCGTATATGGCTTTTAATTGTGCGGGGGTCATATCGTTATTAGGGTTAGCATCAAGCATTAATTCTCTTGATAAACCATTATAACCACCTTCGAAACCACGATATTGTGCTTTTTGATAAATATCCCAGGCACCATTATCAGTTCCTGTCCAGCAAACTTCTTCATCTAAATAAGCCCTGTGCCAGAAACCATCCGGAGAACCTAAAGGTTTTCCAAATTGTTTTGCCTGAAGCGGTATATATTTAACATCAACTGTACCTGAGTATTTGTCGCGGTCACCTTTTTTAGTAACAACAGACACAACACCGGAACGGGCATTATCGTACTCAGCACTAAATCCACCGACCTGAACCTGAACTTCCTGAACAGCTGATAAGGGCATTGAAGTATAAGGTGTATTCGAACGAGAATCGTTCGTAGCCATACCATCAACGAGATAAAGTACCTCGTCACTGGCGCCACCACGAATACTTAGGCCATCTACTCCGGCTTGTAAACCAACTGCTTGCGAAATACTACTGATCGGCATTTCTTCAATTTCATCTTTAGAGATATTGGTCTGACTACTTGAAATATCTGTTCTTACCATGGGGCGTTTTGCAACCACCACCACTTCTTCACCTTTAAAGGCTTCGACAGACATGGCAAAGTCAACCTTTGTATTTAAGTCAATTTTGACTTGAATATTATTTTGAACTGTTCTGGCATAACCAACATAAATAGCGGTAACAGTATATTCACCGGGAGGAATATTCAGGATAGTAAAGTACCCTTCATCATCGGCCGCCGCGCCTAGAGTGGTACCTGTAACAAGAATATTAGCTCCTGCCAAAGGTTCTTTAGTGTTCGCATCAATAATGCGCCCACTTATCTTACCGGTCGTTGCCGCATGTGCGAACATAAAGAGACCGGCAAGCAGAATACATAGAATTATTTTTCTTGCTTTCATTATATTTTCCAATTTTAGTTGCTTAGAAAGAGTACCTTAATGTAAAGCTTTGACTATTATTAAATATACCAAATGGGGTATAAGAATAGTCAAACACTATCCCTGCTACACTAACACCGGTTCCAAAGGTTAAACCGCGTTCATCACGATTTCCCATGTAACCAACTCTTGCAAAGAAAATATTTTGAAATTTATATTCCAAGCCAAGGTCAATATATTCGGGATATGATCTTGGGTGACTTGCATCTATACTAAGTAGTACGGAATGAGAGGGATCTGACTCATTAAGCAGATCCATCAGATCCATTGAAACGCCCATTGTAAATGTCAAAGGAAGTTGAAAACTTTCTTCTTCGTACATGACTTCACCTGAGAAATTTCGGACGCTCATACCAAATACAAAGCTTTTCCATCCGGTAATAAAATATGTACCAAAATCGAAAGCTAAAGCAGTCTGGAGATATCTTCTGGTTTTTATAGAAGATGTTCCATCTTGTAAGTTCCGAACCAATACATTACTAACACCAAGATCTTGCGCAGTCCATTTTACCTGACCACCTACAGCAAACTTTGTACTTAAAGCAGTTGCATAGCCCAAGCCTACCTGAATAGCAGTAGGAGAAATTATTCCGGTTTCAATATAACCGGCATCATTTCCCCAAAATTCAGTTGCTTCGATCTCACCATAATTTACATTAGCTAAAGAAAAAGCAACTGTACCATAACGGCCATCGCCAATTTGCATAGCGCCTGAAAAAGCATTGTGTTGAATATCGGCGATCCATGTGTTATATGATGCAGTTAGATCGATTTTGTTTTCCATAAAACCCATTGTTGCAGGGTTAAAGTAGATAGCAGACGAGCCGCATTCTACAGAGTTTAACGCTCCAGCCATTCCGTTGGCTCTAGCGTCAGATTTTACACTCAAAAACTGAAAACCTGTTTGAGCGATTTTTTTGTAATCACTTGCGAATACGGATGACACGCTTAGCAAAATGATCAATACCAGTGCAATTCTTTTATGTTTCATAGAGATTTCCTCTTTTTTCTATTATTGAAACTGTTTATTTTACAAAAACCATATTAACATCTTCTCCGGCATAAAGGCCCGGAACTGACATTAAATACATGTTTTCATCAAAATTATACATGTACATCACTTTGTCAATGTCATCACTCACAAACATTTCTTTAAAAGTAATGCCTGTTACATTAGCAGTAACAGCTTGGAATTGTTTTCCGCCAGTCTTGGGGAAATCTTTAACAAATTTAAACATTGTCAAAGATCCTTTGTCAAGATATATCCTTAGTGTATCTACATCTTCCATATCTGTAAGATCTAGGTAAAACAATCCCTGAGGAAGACCTTCTTCGAATGTGAACTTAATTCCCTTGTTCATATCCTCTTTGCCTACAGTTACCAGGCCACTATCAAGAGCGGTCATTTTAGCTCCATCTCTCAACAACTGTGTAATGACCAAGCTTTCATCAAATGCCCAAAGACTTGTATCACACTGGTGACAGCTTTTTAATTCTTTAGTAAGCACGGGAGAAAAAAGTTTGTCTGCGATCTCGGCAGTTTCCGCGTCTTCAGCGTAGGATGCATAAAAAATACCTAGGCTAAAAACAAAATAATTTGAAGTGCTTTCTTCGCTAGAGGCAAACTGAGCGGATTGCTTTGTAGATTCAGCTCTGATCCATCTGACAAAATAGCGACCTTCAGGAAGATCATATTGACATTTAGCAAGAACTTTACCGGAACCATTATCTGCACGATCTCCGAATTCAGCAGCCATTGTCCAGTCAATTCCATTGTCTTTCATTGGAATTCTATTTCCGTCTTCATCCCATATTCTCATGGACATGTGTTCATCAAAATAAAAGGTATATTCATCTTCGGCTGTGACATCGAGATATGAGTATAGGGACATCACTTCAACGGCTTCACATGTTATGGATAAGCGTCTTTCACCTGCTTCGAATACCGGAACACTACCGGTTTTACCATAAAGGCATCTAACAGCTTCCTGATAGAATTCTTTATTTGTAAAATTGTCTTTGATAACAAATACCGAATCAGCTCCAGAGGAATTCACTGTAGAAAAAGTAGCGTTTATCTGTGCTTCAATATTATCTGTTATTTTAACTTCATCATAAGTTTTATCGCTTAGCAAAGAATTAACAACCGAGTCTGTCTTATTAAGATATAATTCGATTTCAGTATCAACGCCGGCGGCATCGAAGCTGTTTATTATTGTTGCAAATGCGACTGTTGTTGTGTCTGAAGCTGCAGTAATACCATTCACAATCTTTGTCGTTACCGTTGTTGTGACAACTTTTTCTTCATCAGCGTTAAGCATAAAAGCATCAACATTTTTATCATCCAAAAAGAATGGATCATCCAGTGCTTTTACGGCCCTTGAAACTGATAAACCTCTATCAACAGAAATACATGCAGCCTTATCAAAAGACTCCATTTCATATTGGATGTCGGTATCCGTAAAGTAGGAACAACCTACTAAGGCAAAGATCACCAACATTAAAAGAACAACTTGTTTTTTCATTTTTACCTCGACTCTATTTTTTTATCGGATGATTATGAATTTTTTAATTATTGAATCGCCACGATCCAATCTTACACCGGTTTTTTCGCTCTCAAAATCTTCGAACATTTCAAAGTGCGCAATATAGACACCACTTACCAGGATCTGCTGCCAATCGGTGGTTAAATACCATGCGTAACCTTCTTCAGCCTCATTAACTTCGGCGACAAAATCACCGCGTTCGCTAAAGACACGGATCTTGCATCCACTTGGAACACCTGCAAATAGCAGTTTATTTACGTTACCTTGAAACTGAATTGCTTCGTTTCGAACATTTATAGGATTGGGTACGATCTTGATAATTTCCTTCATAAGCAGTTTTCTATCAGCGGGATCATTAAGATCATATTGACTTATATCAAAGGTTTCAATGGGTGCCGGAGGGCTCTTTACCGTAGCGCTACGGTTTGTTCTTGTGAAGAACAATGAGGATTGTAAAGGAACACCGGGGTTAACAGTGTTTTGAGTTCCGTCATCATAACTTACGATATAATAATAATAATTTTGACCTCTCAGGGGTGCAGTATCCATGTATTCAAATTCTGTACCTGCAGCGTTTGTTTTATAGCTGTCATAATTATCACCAAGTATATTAATATCCACAACTTCATGATATGTGGAATCTTTTTCAATAAAAGCACGATAGACCTTGAAACCTGCAAAATGAGGTGAGCTAACGGCAGCTTCACCACTCCATGTTAATTTTACACCATCTTCAGTTGAAAAGATCTCAACAGTTTCGGGAGGTTTTGGTGCTTCCGGAATACCGGTATAAAAGTCGGCTCTATATAGTTCAATTGCTCTGCGGAAAGAATTCATTAAAGAATCACGGCCACTATATACCATGGCATTTTTCCACGCATTAGCTTCAGCAACGTCCTTAATTGTAATAGTTGATTTGGGGTTAGCCGGATCTACAACTTCTACTGTTTTGTTCTCATAAACAACCTTATACCAATCTTGTCCAACCTTATATCCATAATCATGAGGTAAACCCGCGGCACATTCAGCAAAAACGATCTTGATCTTTTCGCCGGGAGCTATAGTATAAGGTCCAAAAGCCAACATCTGAGAAAATCCTGAGGCATCGTTGCTTGCAGAATAATCACCGGCTTTACCGTCACTGGCATTCCAAACATCTTCTGCATGGTTGGTTCTATGTCCACCCTCCATATGTTTTTTATACTTAGCGGTCATTAGTCCGGCATCATACTGATCCAGAGCCGCTGTAAAAAGAGAGGGGTCGTCAGAGTTAATAAAACTGCTACCCGAAGGCTGAGACAGATCATCACTTGGATCTGTTGTTGACTTATCTGCATGAACTACAACCATACCTTTATATTGAGCTGCGCCCAAACGACCGTCGTCGGCAGGAAGAAAATCATGGTGAACCACAGAATTAACATTGGGAATACCAATATTATCATAACCAAATTTGGACCATAGTCCCACCCAGGAGACATAGCCGCGCATCCAGTTATTATCAGGGTCCTTAGCATCCTGACCTGTTCTATCAACATACGGTGATACAGATATAGGACTGCTTTGATTGCGTCCGATGACATCATTCATCATAGAATATCCCCAACGAACTTCACGAACTGACGTCGGGATCCAGTTTCTGCTATTGGCAAGATATGTACCATTCCAGGTACCTTCCTGACAAATAGCATCACGATATTGCCAATGGAAATAAACATCTTCAAGTGTTTGTAAAGACACATTACCATCTACATCATAAATACCTGTATTTTCAAATTCGTATTCAATGATATGGATATTATCATAATTCTGTTGAGCTACAGCATATACTTTTTTAGTAAAGCTTAAGCCTACAGAGGTATTAACCGTATTTTCAATTACACGGTCGGCAACTAATGTGGGATCAACTTCACTAATGTCATCATTCTTGGCATCAGCTCCATTCATCATATCACTGCCTTCATTTGCATCCACAAAAACCTGTGGATGTGGATATCGGGCGATCATTTTAATTTCTTGAGGCATGAATTCGCGCATTTCAACATCTGTTACGGCACGAGGACCATTATGAATGACCTTATAGGGATATGTAACTCCCTTTACAGGATCCACAAAGTTCTTAACACCTATCCACATACCCTTTGCGGCTTGCATATCTTGATCACGATGAAAAGCATCCCAGCAGAAGCCCCATTGTTGTCGTTCATATACAATTTCTTCCGTCTCTATACCTGTATCATAATAGAAGTTCTGTAAAGAACCTACCGTGATCCATTTATAGCGAGTAGCAGCTTGAGTTGATAGCACTGTCATTAGTAACAGTCCAAAAATCAAACCTTTTTTAAAGTTTTTATTCATTTTTTACTCACTTTCCGATTATAGATCAATTGATAATTGAAGGCCCACAAAAATCTTTCTTGGGTTCATGAACATGTAAGCCGTATTCGCAGGATTATCAATATAAGCTTTATTTTCAATTAGCTGAATGATCTCATCATCACTAACTTGACTAACAACTCCATTATCAGTACGAGACCATAAACCGGTTTCTTCAACATAGTAAATAACATCAGGATTAGTTACCTGTCCTGTATTATTTGCAAATTCCATTGCTTGGAAAGTTACGCCGGCAGGTCTGTAATCATAATATTTATCGGCTTTAGCTTTTGTACCTTCGGGATAATACTTAGGTGATAAATGATCTTGATCGGTTTCTTCATAAGCAACTGCCGAGAAGTGAAGTGATTCAATATAATGATCAACCTGATAACTATCTAAAAGAGAATAAGAAGCACCGGTTGATTGGTCAGCTAAGCTCAATCTCTTAAGATTGAAAATATTATCAATTTCAAGAAGTAAATTAAAGTTTACAGGACCCAGCTTAAAGGGCTTCATTAATTTTGCGTTGGCGTACCAAGAGTCTCTGATCTCAACATTATTTGAATAGAAGCCACGTGTTCTGCTTATATAGTAACCGGCATCATACCAACTGGCATTAACTGAAAGACTCCAGTTTCCAAGAAGTTGCCCATATTCAGCGGGTGTACGGAATACTATATTGGCTTTAACAGATGGAAGAGGTGTGCTCTTGGCCTGTTTTTTGCTTTCTGTATTCTGGATCATATTTTGGTAAGCCTCTGAACCTTCGTTTTCATAAACACTAGGCCAGGAGAAAGTACCATTACTGCTTGATCTTATGTTGAAATTAACAAATCCACGGACCCAATCGCCGCGACGTTTTTTCAATGTTACTTCAAGACCACGGATATCTTGATAGTATCTATCATCCGTCATAGAATAAGAAACACCGGCAACACTACGATATGTAGTTGTAGTGGACTGGTTGTTTTTATCTTTATAATAAGCTGCTATGTGCAAGAGATATTCTTGCGTTAAAGCTTGGTCAAAACCCAACTCATAGGAAACAGTTCTTTCGAACAAAGCTTCGGGATCACCAAGCCATGATAAACTATAATCACCATATCGTCTTGTCTGGAAATAATAATCGGGATCCATCTTTTGATACATATGACCGTAGTTAAAATATAGCTTAGAGTTTTCTGTGATGGGGTGTGAAATACCAATACGAGGCATTAAATGAAATTGACCTTTTGCTCTTCTTTTAGGAAAAGTTGCATCAGCTAAAGAATCATTCAAGGCATAAGGTTTATAAAGATCACTTAAAAATACTTCATCCCAGCGAAGTGAATCCATGTCGTACCAGTCACAATTAGGATCCCAGTATTCTGCACGAAGACCAACTTGAGCTACAAGCCCTTCATATTCTAACTTATCTGTAATGTAAGCATCGAATTGGAAAGGATTTTTCGACCAGAGGGTATTAGTAGCGTTTGAAGCAGTCAGGGATCTTTCAGAACCGTAGTTCATATTGTAATTCCAGAACTGTGCCTGAACTCCGGCTTTAACCTCATTGCGATCGTTTACCTGCGATTTAATGCTGTACTTAGCACGTAAATGTGATGTTTGTGTACTATCATAAGGCCATTGTACATAACCGGTCAAGAAAGTTGTTGACGCGTATGCACGATCCATTTCGGTATGAAAGCCATAGGGTGTTTCATTCATAAATAGATCAACATCATCGATACCGGCAAAAATATCATGAAGAGTGGTATCTCTATCGGGGCCACGATATGAACTATAATTGGTATTAGAATATTCCAGACTGGCTTCCCAGAAGGTTCTTTCGTCAATAACATCTTTAAGTGTTGCGGCATACATACTGTTAAAACGTTCTGTTAAACCATAGTAATTCGTATAAAACATTCTGGACATTGCCCAGCCACCGGAAATCGCTCCGGAACCTTCTGTGTACACACCGGGAGTACCAGAGAGACTTGTCGCTGTTCCATGATAAGAGTTCAACATTGTAAACAGGCTTAATTTCATTGTTTGAGACAGATCGGATGTAACTTTAGCTGTCCATGTCCAATCAGTATATCTATCAGTTGCCAGAGGTTGTAAATAAGCGGTCTGATTTGCCAGGTAAGTGGTAAAAAACCTTAAATTACCTAATTTACTTGAAAAAGGCATAGGCCCACTTAAGGAAAAATCAACATTGTAATCAGGAATTTTTTTTGCATAAAAATCATCGCCACGACGGACTAAATATCTAAACTGTTGTTGTAATGCCTGAGGAGAGAGATCATTTGTAGGATCGTCATCAGCCATTAAACCTGCAGATATTGCTTTCCAGCCTGCAAATTCAGGATATTCACCCTGAGTTGCCGTATTCCAATTACCATTACCCGTTCCTGTCCAGCAAACTTCATCATCCAGATAAGGTCTTAAAAAAATAGAATTTTCATCAAACATTGAAACGACCGTGTTTCCTGAAATATCTGTAGAAGCAAAGTTCTTGGGTTGATATGGACTATATTTAACATTGGCATTTACAGTGAATTTTTTAGGATTACCTTCTTTGGTAACAATACTAACAACACCGGATTGAAGATCAGAGTACTCAGCTGAAAAACCACCGGACTGAACCATGACCTCTTCAATAGAAGATAAAGAAATGTTAGAAATAGGATTCCCGGTACGGTTATCTTTCATGGTCAAGCCATCTAATAGAAGTGTGGTTTCATCCAGATCACCGGCACGCACGGCTAAACCGCTCATACCAGCTTCCATACCTACAACATCAGCAATATTTGTAGCAGGAAGATCTGCGATCTCATCTTTGCTTATATTCAGCTGGCTTGAAGCAACATCAACCTGAATTGCTTTTCTTTCTGCAATAACAACAATCTCTTGACCTTGATAAGCCTGAACCTGCAGATCAAAATCAAGTAAAGTTGTCAGATCAATATTGACCTCAACTTCTTGTTTTACAACTTTTGCATATCCAATATAAGTTGCCGAAACTTCATATACACCGGGAGGAATATTTAAAATAACAAAATACCCTTCGGCATTCGCAGCCGCACCCAATGATGTACCAGTAATTAATACGTTTGCACCTGCCATAGGCTCTCCCGTAGTGGCATCACGTACAACACCGGATATTTTTCCGGTAGTACCTGCGAAAGCCATACTGATAATCATTAGTATCGCGACTAATAATCTTTTTAGCCTCATTTAAGAACTCCTTAGTATGTTAAATTTGATTTAAGCTGCTGTTTTTAATAGCACTTATTACTTTATTAGCTGAGCATAAATCTAATCACAGTAAGTTATGCCAAAAATTAAAGTTTGTCAATAGATTATACTAACTCAGCATCAAAACCTGAAATTATTTGTTTGGCAGCTTCATCCATCTCTTTTTTCTTGATAACTCGTTGAGAATCATCAACTTTTCTTTTTTCAACGTGAATTTTTAGGCTTGCACCTAGCTTTTTTTGAATGCTGGCGCTAATAATATTTTCATTTTGCCTTAAAGTTTCTAAAGAAAATTCATCTTCAACTAAAATAAAAAAATCATTTGCATCAAGCTTTTGTATTCCTGCACTCTCAAGCATGGAAGCCAATGAAGGTTTTACAGTCGCTAAATTTTCAATAATATCCGGCCAGCTATCCTTGATATCATCAAAGCTGATCTTTACTCCTTTTTGATGCGGGAGAGGAGGTGAAGATAATACTTCTGCCGGACTTTCTTCTTTATCGAGAGCCGAAGGAGCTTTACGATTTAAAATAGGGCTATGATAGTCACTCGAAAGCTTACCTGTATTAGCAGTTTCTTTTTTATCAGAAATTTTCACCCGAGCAGCTTGAGTTGTTGTTGCCTGTGCCAGACTTTTTTTTGGCTGTGCCGGACTTGGGCTCGGTAATGAGGTTTGAGTTGAGGTATGTTGTGGTGATTTTTCCGGAGCTTCTGCCGGAGTTTTTTTTACCTGAGCCGGTTTATTATGTGCAATAGGGTGCGCCATATGCTCTGCACTCTTTACCTGACCAATCACTTCATCTAATTGTTGTAGGTCAGCAATTTTTGAAAGCTTGATAAATAATGTCTCAACCAAAATTTTAACATTGGCAGATTTAGAAATACGCGATAATTCGTCATTAACTATGGTCAACATTCGGATCAAGGCATGTTCATCTTGGGTTTTAGCCAGCTCAGCATAGTCTTTTTTAAGGTTTTCGACTGTATTCAATACATCTGCAGAACCACTTGCTCGGACCATATACAGGTCTCTGAGAAAAACAGAGAACATTGTGACAAATTCCAAAAGATCATAGCCCTGCATCAACATATCATTGATCAGTTTTAATGCTTTGTCTGCGCGACCCTCGCTCAGAGCCCTGAACATATCAAAGAATACTTCTTCCCGGATAAGTCCTAATATGCTCAGTATTGAGTCATAATTAATTTTGCCATCAGAAAAGGCAATGACCTGTTCCAAGATACTTTGGCTATCACGAACACTACCATCGCCTTTCTTAGCGATCAACAAGAGAGAATCATCATCGATCTTAATACCTTCTTGCTCAGCGATTGCTCTTAATAAATCCATAACTTCTGCGAGAGGTATGCGCTTAAATTCGAAGCGCTGGCAACGACTGAGGATGGTAGGAAGAACTTTGTGTAATTCGGTGGTAGCAAAAATAAACAAGATATGCCTGGGCGGTTCTTCCAATGTTTTTAATAAAGCATTAAAAGCATCTTTAGTTATCTGATGGAACTCATCAATGATATAAACTTTGTATTTGCCTCTTGTAGGAGGATATTTTACCTGCTCCCTAAGGTCGCGAATACTATCGATGCCGCGATTGGACGCTCCATCTATCTCAAGAACATCTAAACTTCGCCCATCAGTGATCTCACGGCAACTGATACATTCGTTGCAGGGATTTCCATTTTTTGGGTTTTCACAATTAACCATTTTTGCAAGAAGTCTTGCTGTCGTCGTCTTTCCTGTTCCTCTTGGACCGGAAAATATATAGGCATGTCCCAAACGACCTTTTTCGATGGCATTCTTTAAAGTTAAAGTAATATGATCCTGACCAATAACGTCCTCGAAGCGTTGCGGACGATATTTCAATGAAATAACCTGATGACTCATATATAATTCTTCCCTGCTTAATTTTAAAAAGACCCCAGGTAACTCTACGCATAGAACATACGCTTACCGCTGCTTCCTTCCGGACCTGACGGGGTTTTGCACACATACCACCGTAAAGGCCTGAGGTCTATATAAAATAGTCAATTAGCGATTATAATACAACTCTTTTACCTAGAAATCAGAAGTCGAAGAGTAGAAGTCGGAAGCTGAAATAATATAGAAGCGAGAAGTTTGAAGTCAGAAAGCAGCGAAAAAGAAACAGTTATTAGATGAGAAATGGATTAAAAAAACCTATATTATGTAAACTTCCTTGGGTCAACCTTGGGTCAACCTTGGGTCAACCTTGGGTCAAGGTTTGTTCAAAAATTGAACACCATACGAACATATCAACTGCCATATCCACTCTCAACCATAAAGCTATAAATAGATTCTTCTCTCCACTTCAATTCCTTCAGAACGACAACATAAATACTTAAAAAGTAAAAAAGGCGAATCAAAAGATCCGCCCTGTATTTATTTCTCTAAACCATTACTGTTCCTCGTCAACAAGCACTTCTGTAGATAAATGCCTAAACCAGGTGAAGTAAAGCGCTACTGAAAGTCCTATAAAGATACCACCGAGCCATAATGCTTGTACCCAGTCTTTAAAGACAAGGTTCATCATGAACATAAAGAGTGTGAGCTGCCATGGAATAGCAAGAATCACTGAAATAATATCTCTTTTATTCTCTTGTCTGATAGCTATCTGTGTTGCTTCTGGAAGAGCTTTTTTAAATCTTCCCCAAATTCCAAATGGACGAGTAACATTGTAAAAGTTCTGTGTCGTTTTATCGTCAATAGGCTCAGTTGCCAAGGTTCCGATCACAATACCAAATAATGACATGATGGAAGCAACCAGAAAACCATAATATTCCGGAGCAAGTGCTTCAGGAAGAATGCCGGTACGCATAAAAATCTTCCAAAGAATAGCAACGATCATACCGGAACCCACGCCAATGGCATAACCATAACCATTGACTCTATGCCAATACCAGCGAACTAATTGAGGGATAAGTAAACCGGCACCCAATCCCATGGTGATCCATGACCAAATTTCGTTGATATTTTTTATAAAAACTGTCAAGATCAAGCCAACAAGTACAATCAAAATAGAAGCACCATATGAATGCCTCATTAGTTTTTTGCTATCAGCTTCGGGATTAATGTATTTTTGATAGATATCTTTAACCCAATAAGCGGCTCCGGCATTCACTGTTGAATCAAAGGTGGACATAGCCGCTGCCATTAAACCGGCGATTAAGAAACCTTTAATACCAATGGGCAAAGCTGTCACAACCATGGGTAGCACCATTTCCGGATCAGTAATTTGACTTCCCATTGAAATACCCAAAATGGCTAAAGCTGCAATAAATGGCCAGCGGAAAGATAACAAAGCAGTCCAGAACAATGAAAGAAGGCCGGCTTCCTTATCATTCTTGGCTGCATAATACCTTTGGATCATATAGTTACCTGTTCCACCACTACCTTCAAGAATAGTTTTGAACAAATAGAACATCACTAAAACACCAAAAACATTGTACATGGAATAATCCGACTCAGCTGGAATATTTAAATTCCATTGCGGTGCTAAACTCACCCACTCTTTCCAAGTAGTCGATATGTTCATAAAACCACCATCTTTCAATGGCAATGCAACCGCAAATTGCTCAGGTAATTCGACACCAAAAGCACGAATTACAATATATAAGATAGCTAAAAAGATCAGGAAGCCCTGAAAAACATCTGTCCAGATCACGCCGTAAAGACCTGATGCCACAGTATATATCATTGCAATGGCAATGAGAATAAGAGCGGCCCAAAACTCTGTACCAATAACGATGTTACCCATGGTAATATTCCATGAATCGGGAATACCTAGGAAAGTATCTAAAAATTTTCCACCACCAATAGCAAAATAAGTGATCATAGCAATGGTAAAAATGATAGAAGTAATGGCCTGTATCAATCGGGCTATATCACCCTGACGACCACTGCCAAAACGCAAGCTCATCCATTCAGCTACGGTCATAACCTTAGAACGACGATTCCATTTTCCCATATAGATCATTAAAAACGCCATGATCAAGGTGACCCCACCGCGGATCTCAATGTAAAATCCTTTAGCCCCAATGGCATAAACCAATGCAACAATGATCATAGTACCCGAAATATCCAAATTGGATGACATACCGGAAGCACCCAATGCCCACCAAGGCAAACTTCGGTTGCCCAAGAAGTATGAATCAATCCCTTCCTTGGCTTTTTTCTGCATCAATAATCCAACCACAACCATAGCGGTCAAATAAATACCGACTATCATATAGTCTATTGCATGCATCCTTATCTCCTTTTATAAATTTATTTTATTTATCTTACTTATTACTTTTAACTAAAATTAGTCCCGAACTCGGCTCAAGTGCAATAGAATTCTTGGCACTTTTTTCTTCTATATTATGCGTGGAAAATATTTTTTCCCAATAACCCTCAGGAAGATTATAATAAGCGTCTTTATCCTGTGAACCATTTACAAGGACCAGCATTTCCTTATCATTATTCTCGCTTTTCAAAATACGATAACCAATACCAAATTCGCTATCGGCAAAGAAAGGCTCCAGATCCCGGCGATCAGCTTTTCTTAGCTGAGGATAGGATTTTCTCATTTCAAAAACTGAAGCATAAAAATCGATCAGCGCCTGATTCTTGCGAGCTATATCATAGTTAATATAATTGGTTATATTATCTTTATTGTATGAATTGCGATCTATCATACCATGTTGCGCATCATCATATTCATTTGTTTCAACGATCTTCGATCTGGCAAATTCTTGCCCTGAATGTATCATGCTCATTCCCTGTGAGGAACCCAGAATAAAAGCCCCTAATTTGTGAAATTTTAATTCTTCTTCATTCAAAATATGATGATCGGTCAGATCTTCGATCACAGAATTTTCCTGAGCTTTTCCAAGATAAATGCGAACAAAATCACCAAAGGTCTCGTCGTCATGAGCTTCGAGATAGTTCACAGAATGCCTTGCATCAAGATATTGACCACCGTCATCTCGCAGAGACCCCATTAAAAAACGCACAACATTATTTCTTGCTACGCCATGATCCCAATTCCCAAAAATAAAACCCGGACGATCATGGGGATTCTGACCTTTAATACCGTTTCTGAACCTGTCATTCCATGAGCCCCAATCCAGCTCGGAAAAATGTTCTGGATTGTATATGCCACCGCCCCAGGGTTCAGCGACGATCACAACATTGGGATTGACCTTTCCGGCTTCTTCAAGAATTAGTGTCAGTGTTTCATCATCTATCATTGATGCCAGATCAAAACGAAAACCGTCAATATGATATTCCTGCATCCAGAATAAAACACTTTCAACTATCATCTTTCTTGCCATTGCTCTTTCGGTCTTAAAATCATTTCCACATCCGCTTTTTGAAATAAAATCATTGTTCTCATCTAAACGGTAATAATATTTTTTATCCAGCATCATAAAAGGATTAGCATCGTAGGTAGATGTGTGATTATATACAACATCCAGCATAACCGAAAAACCTTCTCGATGTAAAGTCTTCACAAGCGTTTTAAATTCCTTCATGCTCTTGCCCTTATCATCGATATATTCATCAGGGATCATATTCCCCGCAGAACTGTAATAATTCTCGGGAGCAAAAAAGAACGTGCTCATATAACCCCAGTGATTCCGTGCATAGGGATTCCAGGTATTAAACAAAGCAGTTAAAGAATCTTTATAGGGAATTTCAATGTTCGCAAAATCGTGTAAGGGTAAAAATTCGATGGCATTAACACCCAGATCTTTCAAATAATCAAGCTTTTCAAGAATAGCTGTATAAGTACCGGAAGCGTTCACATCGGCAGAAGGATGAGCTGTCAAATCGCGTACATGCGCTTCATAAACGATGAGGTCGCGAGGATCTTCAGGACTTAGCCAACTATCCCCTTCCCAATTGAAATTGCATTTATTGATATATGTCCGTGCATTTATTTTATAATTATTTTGTGTGGATACAACCTTGGAATAAGGATCGGGAATAAGAATTGCTGAATTGAACATATCGCCTTGTTCATTCTTGGCATGAACATAATACCCATAATATTTTTTCCAAAGACGTTTTTGACTGACATATTCCCAAACACCATTTTCGTCGCGGGTCATAGAAAGGACTTTATATGCAGGTCCTTTTGCAGAGCGAAATAAAGCCAGCTCTACTCTTTTAGCCCTGGGTGCAAAAACCCGGAAAACGAATTGATCATTTTCAATGGTCAGGCCCATGGCTTTATCAGAGTATAAACTTTCGAAGTCTGCTTCGGTAAATGGTTTTACCGCTTGGGGACTTTCCAGGTTATTTTCTAAACCAGCGCAGTGAAACAGTGATAAACATAATAATCCGAGCAATAGTGCTTTTTTCATAAACAATCTTTCTCCTAATAAATCCGCTTTTAATATAGTTAATAGAAAGCAAAAGTAAAACGATAAATTATGAACTATGAAGGGTAAAAAAAGAAGTTAATAAATTGAGAAGTTAAGAAGCTGAGGAGCTGAGAAGCTTAGGAGCTGAGAAGCCTTCCTGAGCGACGAAGCCTTCTGGTCAGCCATAGCCTTGGCGTAGGCTGAGGCGAAGTTGGTGGCGAAGGATGTGAAGTCCCGCAGGAGCGAAGTAGAGCATGTTCTTCGTAGCTCCGCAGGAGCGAAGTAGAGCTTAGGAGCTCAGGGGTGTATCTGAGTATAGTTAACACTTTGGGGAGGATTACATGTTGGTTTTTTTGTGTGTAGGACATTGTTTTCTACTGTTATTCGCCTCCCCCGGAGTCCCTTTGAATAATGAACAAGTATTAACGATTTTCGATATGTGAAGTGTTAGGGTTTTTGAACGATCCTTGAAGAAACCTTGGGTCAACCTTGACCCAACCTTGACCCAAGTCAAGGGCAAGAAACTAAATTAATGAGCAGGAAATTAAGTCAAAATCTGTCACATCATATTCGCTCTTTGTTATCAGGTATTCACTCTTAACTTGTTAAGAGCTACTCTTTGCTATCTTCCGCTTTAGCAATAATTTCCTTGGTCTTAAGCATTTGAAAATTCGGAGGGATAACGGCTATCCCAAATAAAAGTATACCTGCGATAAGCATCCAGCCATTACCATTAAATAAAACAAAATGATTTCCCCAGCCTATGTGGTCAAAAAGGACTGATCCCGGATGAAGTGGATACCATTCTTTGATCAAAAGACTCTCTAACAGCATGGCAATAGGTGTAAAAGCTAAAAATACAAAAGGAGTCATACGACCCATGGGATATTTTTGCTTTGGAAAAATAAGTTTAACCATCAAATATGAGATAACAATGCAAATTAAAAACTGAGGGTAGATCAAAAAGAGCCAACATCCAAAGAGGACACCAATGGATCCGCCACCTTTAAATTTATAAAAAATTGGAAAACCATGGCCATAGATCGCTGCTATTCCTATCAATAGTATTGCAAGAAATTCAGCACCATCAAAAGGGAAATGAACCAAAAACACGGCTTTGCCTGAAAAAAACAGATATTTATAGAGAATCATGATCAGTGATCCCTTGAGAATATCACATAAAAATGTGAGGGAGCCCCAAAGCTTGCCTATTTCTCGCATAACATTGGAGGTGCCGGGATTACCATTACCCACTTGAGTGATATCTACATTTTTACCCAGACGAGCAAAAATTCTTGCATAGGATACCGAACCTGAAAGGTAAGCGAGAATAAGCCCCGAAACCAAAATCAGATAAAACATATCATCCTCCGATTAAAAATTATTCAAGACCGATCAATAGTAAGGCTGTATGTTGTCCGCCGTAACGAGATTCAAATTCTACATCTTCGTATTCTTCTCTAAGACTTTTGTATATCTCTTCTATTTCAGCTTCGGTAACCTTACCATTATAATAAGATGTAATGGTCATACGCTCTTCAGGTGAAGCACAAGTAATAGCTTCAACCACTGCCGGTTTAAGTTTTTCGCTCACTGAAACAACGTCACCGTTCATCAGCGCAAAAAAGTGATCTCGCGGAATTTTGATACCGGCAAATTTTGAGTCCTTAATGCTTTTGTAAATAGCAATACTGTCCACAAGCTCCATAGAATCGGTCATCTGTGTAAGATTTTCTTCCCATTTTGCATTTTTTACAAAACCCATAAGAGCGGCAAGTCCCTGAATAACATTCTTACTGGGAAAAATTTTAATATGTTTAGGTGATTCTTGTTTGGCTAATTGCACAGCGGGAATAATATTTTTATCATTGGCAAGAACGATCACAACATCATAAGGCATTTTATTTACGTGATTAAGGATATCGCCCGTATTCGGCAAATTCTTGTTATAAACAAGAACATCAAGATCCGGTTCGAGCTCATGCAGAATAGAGCGAAAACCATCTCCGGGAACAAGAGCCAAAACTCCCATTTCGTTAACATGCTGAAAACGGCTAAATTCTTCTTCCATCTGTTTTTGCATGTCTTCGATCTTTTTATTCTCAATGTCGCCATATACCGCTAATTCGTTAACAAGCTTTTCGGGCTCGTTGGTATGGACATGCAATTTGATAATATTTTCATTCATGAGAAAAGCAACACTATCGCCCATCTTATTCAAATATTGTTCAATATCCCTGCCAACCGGAGTTGTATCCCTGCGAATTAGTAATTCTGTGCAATAGCGATTCTGAATCTCCATCATTTCTTCAATATTGGCGTCTTCAGCCGGCTCAAAGCGGTACTCTGCTTCATCTTCTATCTTAATACCTTCCCCGGCCAATTTGCGTCGCATACCTTCCAGAAGGAATACAAATCCCAGAGCGCCAGAATCAACAACTCCCGCCTTTTTAAGGACAGGTAGTTTTTCCGGTGAAATAAAGACTTCTTGTCTTCCTGCTTCTACAGCAAGAACAAAATGCTCCAACACTGTATTTGATTGAGCGTTTTTCATTGCCTTTGCAATGGCCTCAAATACCGATAGCATCGTGCCATCGCGAGGAGTTGAAACAGAAGTTTTAGATATAAAATGACCATGATCGAAGGCTTCTGAAAGAATATCGATCGTTATATCACCCTGTTCAATGACCACTTCAGAAAAACCGGCAATAAATCGCGAAAGAATAAATCCGGAATTGCCACGGCTGTTCATGGTTGCTTCTTCGCAAAGAACCTTTAAAACCGATTCAAAACTATGATCACTTTTCTCTTTTACCGCTTCAACAGCAGGCTGAAATGTTAAGAGCATATTTATACCGGTATCACCATCGGGCACTGGGAAAACATTCAAATTATCAATGGTATGGTAATTCGCTTTAAAATAATCTAAACCGCCTTCAAGAGAGGAAACAAAGGTTTTTATTTTCATAAATTTTTCTTCTTATTATTAAGTTTCAACTACATAGCCCATTTCAAAATAGTCAGGTCCCAGATGTGGCATATGTGCAAAATTTGAATAGTTCAATTCGAAATACAAATCCCAGCCCAATTCGTCAGCAGCTGCTTCTAATAGTTTTTTCATGTAGAGACATTCTTTATCATGACCACCAACATAGGACATGCAGACAGTCAATTTCTTGCTATCCTTTTCTGCCATATGTTCTTTAATTTTCGATACAAAACGAGCACAAGCCTGCTTGTAATTTCTTGCCTTACCCATTGCCTTTATCTCACCTGATCCCGGAACAGCATATAGCAAAGGCATAATACCCATTGCTGTTCCCATTACAGCAGATGCGAGTCCTATACGTCCGCCACGATGCAAATAGAAAAGGTCATACAAGGATCCCATTACATGAGTATTCACAACATTCTTTTCAAGAATAGCCAGGCACTCCTCGCGTGTAGCATTCTTGCCTTCTATTGCATTCAAAAGAGCAATTAATTGAACGCCTACACCTGACACTAAACTACGGGTATCAAAAGACTTAACATCGTATTCGGGATGATTTTTAATAGCGGCTCTTAAACCTTCTGCCGTTGCCTGAGTGTTTACTAAAGCTTGTGTCATTAAAAGTATTTCTTCGCCTTTGTTCTTTTCAAAAGCTTGAAGAAACATGGCTTCCGAAGCACCAATTGTTGTAACCTTGTTCTTCTTGTCTGCCAAAATTTTGATGAACTTTTCTTTTTCTTCACGCCAATTGGGCATATCCCAGGTCTGTGGGTAAACTTCCCCATTCAATAAAATGGGCATGTCAACAATGGTTAATCCTAGTTCTTTTATTCGTTCCGGCTCTAACTGACAAGTACTGTCAATAATGATCTTCATTATCCATTCCTCCTGTTTTGCATGCTAAGTATAAACAAATTATTTTTTGTTTACAAGTTAGAACTAAGCCTGAAGTTTAGAGCATAATACTATAAAACAAAAATTAAAGTGTTTAAAAATCTGATTTTTTAATGCCTTGTTTCAAATCCAGAAAACAGCTCTAAAGCAATAGCTCAAGCTATTAATTAAGTATGAATTACATAGCCCATTTCGTAGAAATCCGGACCCATGTGTGGAATAAGAGAAAAATTTGTAAAATGAATGTGCACTTCTATTTTCCAGCCGAAGTCCTCTGCAGCTTTTTCGAGTGCTTGTTCCATATGCAAACATTCTTTATTATGCTCATTTGAATAAGCCATGTTTACAGTAAGTTTTTTACTCTCTCTTTTTATCATTTCCTCTTTAATTGCAGAAAGGAACCTTGAATTAGCTTGTTTGAAATTTCTTACCTTTCCTGTGGATTTTAACATACCGGATTCAGGAACGGATGATAAAATAGGAAAAATACGCATTGCACTTGCTAAAACAGCTTTTAGGTAATCGACCCTTCCGCTTCGATGCAAATAAAAGAGATCATAAAGAAGACCAACGACCCAGGTGTTGGATCTGTTCTTTACAAGAAGATCAAAAGCTTCATCACGGCTGAGATCTTTTTCCCTTAATTCTCTTAGTAAAGCCAATGCCTGAACCCCAACTCCCGAAGCCAGTATTTGAGTATCAAAAACTTTAACATTAAACTCGGGGTGTTCTTTTAGAACTTTCTTAAGTGAATGTCCGGTAGCTTTTGTATTGTTTAAGGATTGAACAATAAAAAGAACTTCTTCATCTTTATAGTGTTGGAAAACCCTAATGAATTCTCTTTCGGTAATACCGGATGTGGAAGCTTTACTATTCTTGTCTCGAATTAATTCTATAAATTTTTTCTTGTCTTCAAGAATAGTAGGTGAATCCCATTGCGTGATATATTCTTCACCATTTAAATAAAGGGGATAATCTATAAAACCCAGATCCAGATCTTTGATAACTTGTGGCTCAATCTGACAAGTACTATCAACAATAATTTTCATATTAATTCCTCCATGTGTTAGCTAATTATAAGTATTATCAAGTGGAAAAACACCTATTTTATACAGCTAAATATAAAAAAACCACTTAAGCTAAAATACCCGCAGACAACACTTCGTTTATTATATCTTAGCTAAAATGGGTATGAATTTTTATTTGTCAATCAGACAAGAATCCATTAGTTTTCGGCAATCGAAAGCAACATATTAAATTGGAGATTAAAATGAAGAAATTTATTATACCTGTAATGCTTGTGCTACTTATACTTGTTTGTTCTTGCGCTCCCAAGGAAGATTTAGATATCATTCCTGTTCAATTTATTTTCAGCGGAGATACGGCACACTTTGCTACACAAGATATGTTTTATGCTGAAAAATATGATAATATCACATTTAGAGAACATCCCCATTTACAGGCAAAATTATCTCAAGATGCCTCAAAGATCACAATGTATGCCAGCAAAGATTTTTCGGGCTATACAACTTTGACTTTTTTGAAAGGGTTTACAAAATACGAAATGCCGGTAAAAGTTATTGATAGAAAATATATTGATTTTAATTATACTCCAAAAACCAATGAAAATATTGAAAATATCTGCGTTTTTGGAAATTTCAATTTTTGGCTACGTAATCAACTGCTGATGCAAAAGGCAGACGATGGTCGCTTTTCTATCACTCTCCCCTTTGAACCCGGCCAATATGAATATCTCTTTGCTGTCAATGGCAGAGAAATACTTGATCCTTCAAATCCCGATTCTGTCCCTAATGGTCTGGGAGGCTACAACTCCCCCCTAAAGGTTTTACCATCTTTTAGTGGAAAAACTCCTTTTATCACTCCCAAGAGCCATCAAATTAATAAGGACTTAATATTAAGGTATAAAATACTTACCAATGATTATAAAGGCCGTTTTTTACGCTCGCAATTCATCGTTCTGCTTGATAATAAAGAACTAAAATCTTCTCGCATAAAGCTTAATGGTCACGAGCTTACGCTTCGGGTCCCTCTAAATTTAGCCAAGAATAGCAAGAAGCTCCGAGTCTGCTGGTCCAGCGATATCTGCACATCTAATCTTTCGGAACTTATATTGGAAGAGGGTCTTCCCGCAGGCAATAGCGAAAAATTCCACTGGCAGGATGCCATTATATATTCATTGATGGTAGATCGCTTTAAAAATGGCGATCCTTCAAATGATTCTCCCATTGTTCATGGAAAACTCGCTGATAGAGCAAACTTCCAGGGAGGCGACCTGCAAGGCCTGATCCAAAAAATGGATGAAAATTATTTCAATGATCTGGGCGTGAATACACTTTGGGTTTTGCCAATTCTCAAGAATACTCCCAAAGCTTTTATTGAAACACCTCCGCCTCATCGTATGTTCAGTGGATATCACGGCTACTGGCCAATAAATAATCGCAAGATCGATCCACATTATGGAACAAATGAGGACGCTAAAACCATGGTTGATATTGCACATAAAAAAGGAATAAAAATATTAATGGATTATGTTTCCAATCATGTTCATAAAGACCACCCCTACTATCAGGAACATCCTGAGTGGTTTGGGGAATTTATTTTACCCGATGGCCGCCAGAATCTGCGACTCTTTGATGAATATCGCTTAAGCACATGGTTTGAATCATATTTACCTTCATTCGATTATTTTTCATCTCCCGAAGCTATCGATACCATGGTCACTGACGCTATCTGGCTATTGAAAGAATTCAATATTGATGGTTTCAGACATGATGCTGTTAAACATGTGCCCTATATTTTCTGGCGGACTTTAAGCCGGGAAATCCGAAGAGAATTCCCTGATAAAGACATCTATCAGATCGGAGAAACTTTTGGCGACCATTCCCTGATCTCTTCTTATGTGAATAATGGTCAGCTCTCGGCTCAGTTCAATTTTAATCTCTATTGGCCTGCACGATATGCCTTTGCCGTCGATAACGAAAGTTTTGATGGACTTGCAGCTGAAATGGAAAGGGTTATTGACATATACGGTCAAAATCATCTTATGGCAAATATGATGGATTCTCATGATCAGCCCCGTTATCCTGCCTATCTGGAAAAAGATCTGGATTGGGGCGATAATGCCTCAGAATTTGGCTGGCATCATGATATTCAGGTCGATGATCCTCTTACTTATGACAAAATTGAAATGTATTATTCTTATCTTATGACCATACCCGGACCTCCGGTCATCTATTATGGAAATGAAGTCGGACTTACGGGCGCCGGCGACCCCGATAACCGTAGGCCCATGCCTTGGAAAATCGATCAACGCCAAAAGGAACTTAGACAATATATTTCAGCACTAACTGCTATAAGAAAAGAGCATCCTGCCTTGCGTTATGGCGATTATTTTACAGTCCGTGCTGATGAAACTGTCTATGCGTATTTACGCTCGGATTTTAATGAGCGCATGCTTGTTGTTATACATAGAAAAGATCAAGATGCTCAGGTCAGCATAGAGCTTTCCGAGGACTTGGATCCGGGTGAGCTCGAATGTCTGAATGAGTCACCCGACATAGACCGTGACCCTGAAAACAAAACTATCTATCACATTCAGGCAAAACCCTATACCGGATATATATTTAAGGTAAAATAAATTTTTCTAAACAAAAATAAAGCCCCGATATTTATCCGGGGCTTTATTTTTTTGTATTAAAAAGATCATACTATTTTGGAAATAATTTAGTGCTGAGATACTTTTCGCCACGATCAGGAAAAATGACAACCATACAACCGTGTTCTATTTGTTTTATGGCTTCAAGAGCTGCTACCATGGCCGCACCTGAACTCATGCCAACAAAAATACCCTCTTCCCTGACAATATGCCTCGCCATTGCAAAAGCTTCTTCGCTTTCAACATCTACCCGGCAATCTATCTTTTCAGGATCGTATAATTGCGGGACCACGGCCTCTTCCATATTTTTCAAACCCTGGATATAATGACCTTTGATCGGATGGGCACAGATCACTTTTACTTTAGGATTATTTTCCTTTAAGGCTGTACTTAATCCCATGATGGTACCGGAAGTACCAATACTTGATACCAGATGTGTTATCATACCACCTGTTTGTTGCCATATTTCTTCAGCTGTCACTTTATAATGCGCTAATTTATTATAATCGTTAGCAAACTGATTGGGGTTAAAATATTTCCCTGCTTCTTCTTCCAACATTTGTCCTGCTTTTATAAGAGCACCATCTGTGCCCTTATCTCCAGAGGTTAAAACGACTTCTGCGCCAAAAGCTTTTATCATTTTGCGTCGTTCAATAGATACCGTCTCACTCATTACGATCGTAACATCATATCCTTTAACAGCGCCAATCATGGCTAAGCCTATTCCGGTATTACCGGAAGTTGCTTCCAATATTTTACTCCCGGGTTTTAAAATGCCTTCTGCTTCTGCTTGTTGGATCATTCTTAAAGCAATTCTGTCTTTTATGCTACCGGTAGGATTAAATCCTTCTAACTTAGCATAAAGATTAACATTCTTGTTTGGATTAAGTTTATTGATCCTGACTAATGGAGTTTGTCCAATTGCCTGTAATATATTTGAGTAGATCATTTTCTCTCCATAATATTCATCATCTTTATTAAAAGGATATTTATAATCATAAGGGCAAATACATCCTAAAGCAGGTTCCTTTCCCCAATTCGCTCTCGACCTCTATTTTACCGCGATGTAATTCTATAAATTCTTTAGAAATGATCAAACCAAGTCCGGTACCGGGTTCGCCATCTGTACCGTGCTCGCTCACAGCCTTATCAATGAGAAAAAGTTGTGAACGCTTTTCTTCGTCCATTCCAACGCCCCGATCTTTGATTTCCAGCTCTAACATATTGTTTTTTTCGCGGGTAAAAATTTTGATCTTTGAACCGTGATAGGAATATTTTATTGCATTAGAAATTAGATTTTGCAAGATGGTGTGGATCATATTTTCATCTGCAAGAATCACAACGGGTTGAATGTTTAGATCGATCTCAAGGTGTTTTTGTTTTGCAATGGTTTCCATTAATCTGACTGTTTCCCGAATGGGAGTACGAATATCCAAGGCTTTAGGTTTAAAAGAAATTTGACCTGTTTGAGAACGAGACCACTCAAGAAGATTTTCAAGAAGCTTATATGTCTGAGTCGAAATACTTTCAATATGACCAGCGTACTCACTGGCTTTTTGATAATTATTCTTTGCCAAAGCTGTTTTTAAAAGACTAGAAAAACCCATCAATGTATTGAAAGGACTTTTTAGGTCATGTGCAATAATGGAAGAGAATTTATCTTTTGTGGCATTAAGCTCCTGGAGTGATTTTTGGTTTCTTTTTAATGTTTCATTGATTTCTTTATTTGATATATGTACTCTTAGTATGTAAAAAGCAAAAACTATTGTCATACTTAAAATAATCACCAATAGATTTCTAACGGCAACTTGTCTTTCAAGACTTATTTGATTCACAATTTTATCTTGTTCTAGTTGGCGTATTTTTTTTTCTTTGGCTTCAAGTTTATAAAGGTCTTCTAACTGAGTCACAGCTCTTGTTGCAGAGGAAAGCGAAATTGAATCCGAAAGATCTATTTGATTCTTGAGATAAAAATAAGCATTTTCATAATTTCCTGTTTCAAAATAAATATCCGATAACATAGAAGACAAGTTAATTGTTACGATCTTTTGGTTATTTGGCACAGCATATTTAAGACCAAGTTCCAAACTATCTTTTGCAGCTTGTAAATTACCCATAGAATAAAAAATTTCACCATATAATCTATAGACCGAAGGAAGACCCAAAACATCATTTATCGCTTTTTTAATTTGCCTTGATCTAGCTAAAAACTCTAAAGCAAGCTCAACATTGCCATCAGCAAACTCTATCATTGCTTTATACTTACAAGCATTTGACATACCAAATTCCAGATTATATTCATCGTAAATATTGCGAGCTTGAAGATTATTGCAACGGGCATTTTCGATATCACCGAGCTTTAAATGGGTCATAGCTAATTCATCATGAGAAATTGCCACTCCGGTCAAGGAGCTTACGGTCTCAGGTAAAGCTTTATATCTTTCTAAAGATTCGCTAAAGGCGTCTCTGGCATTTTCATATAGATTCATTGCCGTATAAATATTACCGGTTGAATAACTAATCCAAGCGGCTCCTTCCGGGTAGTCCGCCAGTTCATATTGTTCTTTGGATTTATGGATAAATTCTATGGCCTGAGCAAAAGATCCATCTAATCTAAAAATGGTTGATAATTGAGAATAAATAATTGCTAAATTCATGTGATCAGATGCTTCTATCGAATAGTTAAGCGCTTCTTTGTATTTTTCTATGGCAAAGACCTGATCCCCGGTCAAGCGTAAACTTACAGTCCCCTCCATTGTCAAAACTTTCCCTAAACTTTCTTTGTCCTTTTCTTTTCTATAAAGCTCTCCGGATCTTTGAAGCAAAACAAGAGCCGTATCAGAACGATCAAAATAATGATTCGTCATTCCCAGATAAAACAAAGCTTTGGCTTGCATATCCACCAGACCCAAGGATATGGCTTCTTCGTAGGCTTCATTGATATTGTAAATAGCAAGGTCATAATCACGTCGTCTATGTTCATAGCCAATCTGAAGTCTGGCTGTAATCCTTGCTAATCCGCTATCTTCTTCTGCAATTATGTACAGGCTATCTAAACTTTCATTTGCATAAAGGAATGACATTAATAAAATAAGAGCAAAAACGAGTAAGGCTTTTAAATATATTCTTAAATCGAAGATAGTATTTTTATCCATTTTTCCTCTCAAAGAAAGCTACTTTTTTAAATATACTCAATTAAACTTAAAATTAAACAATAATTTCTATCTTATTTAATAATCAAAAACCGAGACCTGCCCTTGCTTTCCTGAGCGACGAAGCCTTTTGGTCAGCCATAGCCTTCTGGTCAGCCATAGCCTTGGCGTAGGCTGAGGCGAAGTTGGTGGCGAGGGTGTGCAAGAAGTCGAAGACGCGCCGAAGTCCCAATAGAGACGAAGGTGTGCCGAAAATCAGAACATCTCACAAGAAGTCACGGAATTTCTTCGCATTGGGTATAAATATTAAATGCTCAATATAAGTTTTGAGCTTTTTCCCATGCGGTCACAATACCTTTGATCATAGCTGATGAAAAACCGGCATGTTCCATTTGATTCAAACCGGAAATGGTAACTCCTAAAGGCGTGGTAACCTTATCTATTTCAAATTCGGGGTGATTGCCTGTCTGAAGCAGTAATTCCGCTGCGCCCTTGGCTGTTTGTGTTGCCATTAGTTTTGCATCCTCGGCATGTAATCCAATTTCTATTCCACCTTGAATTGCAGCACGGATAGCGCGTAAAAAAAAGGCTATCCCACAAGATGCCAGGGCAGTCGAAGCTGTTATAAGTTCTTCTTTGAGATATATGGTCTCACCTAAAGGGGAAAATAGATCTTCAACTTCAGGGAGCAGATCTTTATCACTTTCTCTGCTTGCCAGAGCTGTCATAGATTCTCCAATTGAGATGGCCGTATTGGGCATAGCTCTAAAAACCGGCAGATCTTTGCCGATATTTTTAAGAATATCTGCTATTTTTACACCGGAAACGACGGAGATAATTATATGTCTTTCTATATCCAAGGATGATTTGATCTGCTCTAATAAATTATTAATTTGCTGAGGTTCAACAGTCAGTATCAATGTATCAGCAAAATTTACAGCCTCAATATTATTTTTTGTAATATGGCAGCCATCATGAGCATATTGTTCCAGCAGACTTATTTTAGTATTGCTCATTATGATATCCGAAGCTTTAAGTCCGCCATCTTTGATTAATCCACGGTAAATTGCTTGTCCAATATTCCCTGCACCTAAAATTGCTATTTTTTTCATATAAATCCTTTATTATAGCAAGAAATTTAAAGCAATAAATCACTAAAGACAAGGAATTGCCTTCTTGGGCTATTGTTTTTTAGCTCCTCTCACGGATTCACAAATAGCGGAAGCCGGAATATCACGCACAAAGTAATAGAGTAAGCTAAAACCATTGGATCTCTTTGCCATTGAGCCATCCCAGACAAAAAAACTCCCTAAAACGCCAACAGCTCCACGGAGAGTGAAGCTGTCAGCAAGAGAGAGAGAGAGAGCTTTTTATTCTAAACCCGAAATATATTTTCGGGTGAAATCTTTATTTTAATTGAATTGATTATCTCCAATTAAATAGACTTTCGGAGAATTTCATGTGAACGGTGAGGTAAAAGTTGTTATACATAAAGTTTTCGCTGCCAAAGTCCTGATCTTCGAACTGACTTAAGGCATATCCCACACCAAGCTGTATATTTCTAAGCAGGTTATAACCTAATTCGACTGACGAAGCGACTTTTTCCTGACCGAGTTCTTTAATGTCCACAATTTTCAGGTCAGCAGCCGCATAGCATTTCTTGCCTAAGTCATATTCCAGACGAAGTGCAAAGTAACTGGTAGTCACCACATCCTTAAACAAGGAAATTTCTTCATCGAGTATCATACGGTACGCCACCGAGAAACCGACTTCCAATCTTTCGGATGCTTGCCAGTAGTTATGAGAGTAAACAATAAAGCGCTCTTGGTTCATTGGTGAGGCAATATGCGTATTTTTATCAACCAGATACGCGACTTTTAAGAGCGAGTTGAAAAAATCGCTGCGCTGAGGACGAATAGCCAAACCGATCTGATTATCAGATTTAATGACATAATCGTCAACTAATTCTAAATAGGATGTCTTGGTATAGGTCGATTTTCCCAAGAATGATAAACCGCGCGCAATTTTAAAATCTATATTGAACATGGTATTCCACTGTCTTGAATCTTTCTTGGAAAGAAGCTCAGCTTTTGCAGACATTTTTAAAGGCATATCAGGTAAAAATTCAAATGATGTCGAGAATGCCTGATGATCCGCGGTCGGTACAACAAATTTATCACTGATGGAAACATTTTCATAAGCAAGATTAAAGGTGAAGGCATCCCCTATCTTCCATTTGTTCTTTAAACCAATGGTAGCACGGTTGCGTTGTTCGCCGCTGGCTCCGCCAATTTCGTACTTTCCGCTTAATTCTGTGTTTTCGCTGACCTTGGAATCTATCCCCACAATGTATTGATTAGGATTAGCACCGTCTTCCAGTCGTTTATATTTAGCAAAAATACCGATTTTTTCAGTAATGGAATATCTCAAGCCTACTCCAGTGAATGTAGGTTTGGATTGATCTGTTTTTTCGAGATTTTGTTCTCTTTCTACGGTCGCTAAAAGTTTCTTGCCCAATTGATAATCTAAAGATGCTTTAACAAGCTTTGAACGCAGTGCGGATAAAGTATCGCCTTGCATTGTATTCTTCTGAGCGTCTTCATAGGCAAGATTAAAATTCGTACTTTCGAAAAATTGTTTTTGGTAACTGATATTAAAAATTTTTGAAGAGCACTCTTCGACTGCACCTAGGTCATTGGCCTGTTCATAATATTCTGAAGCTAGGCGACCGAATTTATCATTGCCCAGCACAGCTTTTACACCATATTTTTCGGTGCCATTTTCAGTACTTTTGCCCATCTGGGACATATTTGTAAAGGATGTATCGATATGGCGATAATAGGCCGATGCATTAAAATATTTTGCGGGATTAAAAAGGATCTCTGCCTTATAAGCATTGCCCTTAATTTTGTCCCCGTTTAGTTCAGGTGTAATTGATTCTGCGTATTCACCCTTAATAGATAAAAATTTAAAAATAGGCAGTGTAGCATCTACACCATATAAATAATAATTAGAAACACTTTTTTCTTCTGCTACAAATAAAGCACCCATTTTCAATTTCTTGAAGAGGGTTCCGTCGTAGCGAATACCGCCAATGGCAGTTTCTTTCTTTCCGGATTTATATTCGTAAGATACCACTATATAAATGGGATTAGCTGCATCATCTATACTGGAAACAGCTTGTTTGAACATAATAGAGCCGTCTTCGTAGTTGATAGTATAATCCTGATAGCGATGTAATTCTTCCGTCCGGATAATTCTTTCGGGATGATATTTATCGCGTGTTTGAATTTCGATCTTATCGGATAACTCGCTAATAAAGGTTTTACTCAAGAAATAGTAACCGGAAATACCTTGACCACGAATTTCATCCAATTGCATTTCTCTGTCTGTAAGGGTTCCAAAAGCTCTCAGAGAATGTGATTTGTAATTCAAGTCTGCAAGCATACCATTGAATGTTCTGTTGTAAGCTGTAAATTCGGCATTATCAAGCTTGGTATCAAAATCCCCGTACATAATTGCCGATTCGTTTCGTTCAAGCTTTACAAATAGTTCGGAGTTAGTCTGTGCATCAAATTCCAAATGACTTGCATCACCGTAAATAGCATATTGTTCCGAAGGATCAATAGCTTGATAAAATTGATCTTTATAATTTCGTTTTGAATCATAAGATGCGGTAAACTGATATTTATTAAAAATATTTCCCTTGGCATAAAAAGCAAATCGCCCACCATATAATGCCTTGTCTAAAAAGGCATTTTCACGCCAGACTTCAACATCGGGTTCATTTCCATTATCAGGGAAATCCTGATAGTTCGATACAGCAGCATTCATCGACCCTACAAGAATGAAATCACTCTGAGGTGTAGTAAAGCGCACAGGTACCTGGAAATATTTACCCATCACAGCCACTTCCAGAATTGCTCTGCCGGCTAACTTAGGTGCTCTTATCGGGAATTTCAATACTCCTTCTTTAATGGCAAGTTGAGTACCGGAAGAAATTTTATCAATATCTTCTGTTGCAATTGTTCCATCGGTGATGGAGACAGTCGCAATTTTTAAATGATCCAGTAAATAGCCCCATTCATCTCTGAATTCAAAGCTGAGTGTATCAACACTCTTACTGTTTGCCGGGATCTCAATGCGTTCCTGATATGGAACCATAGCCATAGGCGGTCCCAGAACATGAACAGATCTTTCAGCTGTAAATACTCTATTTCTTGCACCAACAACTTCGACTTTGAATTTTACAGGACCATCGGGTACTTTAACATTCAAATAATCATAAACACCATCAATTCTTATAGTGCCTTCGGCAGCTAATTCTTCATTGACATATAGTTTAGTGGGTGCATTCGGTTTACCCATGACAGTAACAGCAAGACGATTCAAATTACTAAGGCTTCCCTCGTGGGGATTCAGGATGAGCGCCTGCCCTAAGAGTGGCGAGACTCCCATAAATAGGACCCATAAGATCCACATTATTTTTTGCCTTAAGGTATTCATCTTGTTTCTTGTTCTATTCTAATTTCTATAGAATCCTCGAACAGTTCATTGCTCTCATGTAACATTTGTTTTTCGTTTGCGATGGCTCTTATCTCAACCCGGCGATTAGCTCTACGGCCTTCTGCGGTTTTATTATCGGCAACAGGATATGCTGCCCCAAAACCCTTTGCTTCAATTCTATCAGCTGCAATATGGTATTTATTGACCAGTACATCGCGAATAGCTTCTGCACGGCGCTGTGATAGAACTTTAGCCACTTTCCAACTGCCAATATTATCACTATAGCCCTCAATGATAATAGAAACCCAGGGTTGCCAACGCAAGAATTTTGCAATGGCTGCAATAGCAGGATCATTGCCATCAAGTAGCTCGGGTGAATGGAATTCGAAATGAGAATCACCCATAATTTCATTAAAAAGAATATGATCGACCTTTGTCTCGAGCGTATTCATCATTAAAGGTGTCTGACGGAATTTACCGGCTTCGATCTTGTACTCTAACATGGAGATAATACTACTATGAGTAGTGATCTTGTCTGCTTTTGTAGGTACAAGTTTAAAACTGATCTCATTCTTTTCGGATTCTGATAATTTACCCAAATCCCATTCAATAGCAGTGTCATTCAATTTCTTGACAGGCGTTTTTGCAAAGTTTACTTTTGCAGAGTTTTCATCTAGGCTGAAACCTTTAGGCAAATAGGTGACAAACTTCACATCATTGAGTAAAATGGAACCGCTATAATCCATATTGAATCGCATATCTATAACTTGTCTTTCATCGGGCGCTACAGGAGCCGGGAAAAACTTCAATCTTACCAGTCGCTGAGCATTATTCTCTAAAGAAGAGTTATTAGCTGTATAACGACATTTCAAGCGTCTTTCTTCAATTCCCAGAGCTAACAGTTCTGAAGAAACTGTATTCACGGGACAAGTTTCGGATTTTGCTGTACTGCATAATGCCGGTACATCTGTTTTGCTGAACTCTTCAACAAGAACGGTTACATCTTGTCTCCAGGTCAGATAATTCTTTATATCTTCCAGTTCACTGGAATTCGTGATCTCGTAGCCATTCTTGTTAAGATCATACTTAAGCGCTATTGTCATTTCCCAAGGATGGTAAGATGCCATTCTTAAGGATCTTGTCACTGTTTCCTGGCTAATATTCAGCTGGGCTGTATTCTTTATTCCCTTGCCTTCTTTTTTGGACTTAGCTTCTACAATAACCTTGCGTTCAGGAACAAAATCATCACCTGCCAAAACAAAGTTGGCTTTGGCAATGCCCGTTGCTGAAAGCTTGACCAATCTTGTATCGCTATCACCCATAAAATCAGACGATGAAACCACGACTCGTGTATTCTTGGGAAGGGTTTTAGTATTAACCTTAAGAACATGATCGCCCATACGAACACTTGGTATTGAATATTTACCGTATTCGTCTGTGGTCACCCTAATGCCTGTTTCACTGATGATCTCAACACCTTTAAATGTTTCTTCATCATTGTCATGCATATTATTTCCATTGCGGTCGAAAAATACTTTTCCAAAAATGAGGCCATAACCTTGCATCATGCCAGGTTTAACCACAACAGTTGCAGAGGCAGTATTAGAAGCTACCTGATCACCTGTCCGGAAAAATCCTCTTGCAAAAGCAGTGTTTTCATTTTCGCCGAAACGAGTGTTAAGTCCGACTACAGTACGATATTTAATATGAATGCTCTGACCGATTGGAATTTCTTCATCGATATTCCAGACCAGAGTCTGTCTTCCATTCTGCATTAGCATCTCGGGATCGGCAATTTTCGCAGCGTCCATAAAACTGCGGTTTTCTCTATACCTGAAACCCGATGGTAATCTATCTGTTAATATGAATTTCTTGATAGACTGATCGTCACTTTGATTAGAGATCTTGATATTATAGGTCAAAATATCTCCAACTTCCGCAACCTGGATATTAACGGTTTTTTCTACCAGCAAGAATGGAGCAATAATGCTCGAAGTGGCTCGTGTACGACTATCATCTTGAGTATAAACGCTATCATGATCAGTATAAATGAATGCTGTATTCGTGATATCTTTCTCAGTATTGCTAATAAGCTTTGCCAAGAAAACGACAGAGTCCTTTTCCTGTGCTTTCATGCCATAACGATAAAATGAAAGTTCGCGCCTTATTCTGTTATAGTCTTTGAGATACATGCCCTCACCATCATTAAATGATGAAGCAATAAATTCCACTTCTTGGGGTAGCTGATCCACCAAATAAATTGTATCAGCTATATTTCTGTTCAATGATTCAAAATGGATAGTGTACTTTAAGCTATCACCTTTAAGGGCAATTTCCTTATCCACAGTTTTGTAAGTTTTAAATAATACGGGATCATTATAAATGTCCGTATCAATTAAATGGACGCCGGAATTCTCCAAAGTAAATTCGCGGGATCCGGAGTAAAAATAGTTACTCTCGCCAAAAACTGCTTCTATTCGGTAAGTTCCCAGATCAAGGTCATTGAAAAAGAAAAATCCATTCGTATCGGTATGTGTTGAATCCACATACTCTGTAAAGTCTGTTGCCAGGTTGATTTTATTTAAACTGTTCTTTTCTATACGGTTCAGATAAACGTCAACATCCGACAAAAGTATTACTTCACCGGACATACGATCAACAAGGCGACCGGAAACCGCTGCATTATAGGTGACATCACCTACCTGCCCTGTACCGGTATCACCGGCTTCAATTCCCTGATCTACTGTATGTGTATCTCCGAATCTATCTCTGAACACAATTCTGATGATATAGGGACCCGGTTTATAAATGGCTATGCTATATTCACCATTTTCATCTGTGATGGCCGTTCCAAGCACTTCGCCATCCTGGATAAGAAGTATAGTCACTCCAACCGCAGGATTTCCTTCGCGATCTAGAACAACACCTTCTGCTCTGTAGGCAGAAAATACCACATCTGTAGAATCACTCATTACATCACCATCGCCGGCAATAATTTTGGCGCTTACTTTTACAGGCACATAATCTACACTGACGATCTCTGACCTTAGTTGCATATCGGCATAACCGTTTAAGGTTTTTACTGTATGCGTATCAGACAAGAATGTACCACGCTCAGTGAAAAATGTCACTTCTGTTCCATCATCAATGGCTTGTCCTATATCACTAAATACACTGGCACGAATAGTCGTAACACTTTCTCCATTACCAAGAAGGGTATCGGGATCGGCACTAATACTAAGATCATAAGCATGTATCTTAGTCTTAAAAATATTCGATTCAGCTTTTAGCTCCATAAAGTGTAAGCTTGCTTTATTGCTTAGTTCTTTTAAAGCGATATGATCTCTATTGATCTTTGCTTTTAATTCAACAGTACTTTCAGTGTTTAATGCAATATCACCAAGATCCCAGGAAACAATATGTCCATCGGCATCATAGCTGGAATTGCCGCTTGCTGAGATAAATTCAAGATGATCGCTCAGAGTATCTAAGAGAATCGCTGAATTTGCAATGGCATTTCCATTGTTTATGTAATTGAAAGTATATGTGAGAGTATCACCTAAGAATGCTGAACTCTGTGAGCTTTTTATAAGAGATAATTCAGGTGCAGATTTTACTTTAACCCTGGCTGTGTCCTCGGCATAAAAACCGCATTCACTCTCTATACTTACCTTGTTCATCAGAACACTGGCATCGGTAAGAGGTTCACGCACACGCACAGTTAAACTAACTTGCTCCTTGTTTGTCATTAAGGCATCTACATCATGTAAGTACCATTGTACAACACCATGATTAGCATTGAAATGATAATTACCTGTCGCTGAAACAAAATCTAAATTTACAGATAGAGTATCGGTGATCGTGACATTGCGAGCAAGTCCATGACCACTATTGAGATAGTCTATCTTATAATTTAATTCTTCGCCAGCTTGTACACTTGTACTGTCTGCAGATTTTTCTATAGTCAATAAGGCTGATCTTAACAAAATATCAGAATACGCCGAGGCTTTTTTGCCCTCAGCACAATATATATGAGATCGACTTCGCATGTTTGTCCCATCCGGAACACTTTTCTTGATAAGAACGCTTATTTCCACAGAATCTTTTTCGCCCGCACTTAAACTCGGGAAATTCCATCTAATTTCATGTGATGCAGGATCATAAAGTCCATTGGACTCAGAAGACAGATATTGAAAGTTCTCATTCAATACTTCTGTCATCAGCAGATCACTGGCATCATCTCCACCACGGTTTCCATAATGAATCATATATAAAACAGTATCACATGGCGAAGCAAAGGCCGGCATTGTTCTATGCATATCTAAAGCAGCTTGTGCTCTTACTTCAACAGTTTCGCTATCGTGCTCGCTATCGTTATTTGAAGAAACTGTAGCTCTGTTTGTGACAGTTCCGGTCTGAGCATCATCACGAATACTAAGTTTAATATTCCTTTCAATGATGTCGCCGGGATGTATATCACCTATTGACCACGATATTGTACGATCTTGTTTTTGTATATCAGTATCAGCGGAAACAAAGAGTAATTTGTAAGGGAGTTCATCGACTAAAATAGCATCGTAGGCAGGTATATTCCCCAAGTTGCCTAAAACTATCTCATAATCCAGAGTATCTCCGGCCAATACGCTTTGTTTTCTTGCAGTTTTACTGATCTGCAATAATGCTTTATTTTCTATGATAATGCTTGCCGGTGCTGATGCAATTTTTACAAGCTCAGGCGTTTCGACATAGGCCTTATTCACAATTTCAGTTTCAGAAGAAAAACCGGAAGGCACCACGCAACTTATATCAAAGTGCATCGTTGCCCCCGGTTCTAAATCTAAATTATTCCAGGTCAGGACATGTCCATCCACCTGGGCAGCCGGCTGTGAACCGATATAGTTCAAAACGCCGGCTAAAGTATCAGAAAGAATAAAAGAATATACAGGCAGATCGCCGCTATTGCTGATTTCTATATGGTATTCAACCGTATCTCTCGGTGAATACGAAGGAGAAGCTACTGTTTTTGAAATATTCAAAGTGTAGCCCGGTTCAACAACAGTCACAACTTCCTGACTTGAGATATTAATATCAAAATCACCGGGATAAATATATCGCGCAGTAGCGATATTCTTGATCTCGGTTCCAAGGGGAGTTTGTGCCCACAAGCTGGTTATACTTGCAAACGCAAGTATTAGCACGATGCCGGCTCTCCTCAATGTTTGAAATCTGTTTCTCATTCTTTTGATTGTCTCTGCTTTTTCTTAATAGCTTAACAGCTTATTAATTGATCGTTACTCTAAAGCTAATTGTTACTATTGCACCGGCTTCTAAAGTAAGGAGTGAAAGTTTAACATGGTTTTCAACTGCAATATATCCAGCTTGAGTAGTATTGGCTGAATATTGATAATCTGTAGTAACAGATCCTGGTACAAATGTAGTATTTGCCGGAATAAGATCTGTAACTTCAACAGCCGAAGCAACACCACTTCCGTCATTTGAAAGAATAAGTTGATACGTTAATTCATCACCTGGTTTTGCATATGTTACACTTTGAACATACTCAGTACCTGACCATATATATTTCTGTAAAGAAAGATTCGGCAATGTAAGTTGAGTCGTAAATGTACTAATATCAGATTCACTAGACCCACCGGCTGTTGTAGTAGCTGTAACACTAAGTACTATTTCGGTGCCATCAGCAAAAGGCTGGTTGCCAGCATCTTGTGTTGGAACAGTTCCAGTTACAGTAAATGATATTACTTCACCACTTGCCATAGACAGCGTAGCGACATTTCCACATGTATAGCTATTGGTTCCATCAGAAAATGACCAAGAGATCAACTCACAATATGATGTAACTACTATTTGATCATTAGCATTACCATTGTTTGTAATGGTAAAAGAATAAGTAACCTCATCACCGGGGTTGGCAAGTTTAGTCGTATGATCAGGAGCAACAATAACACCAAAAGTCTTTGTAAGAGTCGTAGTAAAAGTGTGGGAAGCTGAAATACTTTCATCTCCAGCCGCATTCATTGTTGGAGTTGCTGTAACAACTAATTCCATTATTCTTCCATGCTCGTGAGCTACAACATTTGGTACTGTAGCAACTGCAATAATAGATACATCGGTATCTCTTTCCATAATACCGGCATCTATAACACCATCACTATTGGTATCTGTTAATTCGGCACCAAGCGCAGTACCATTGGCATAATAGAATTTCCAGTCAGTGATATCCTGAGTTGTATGAGTCAGGTTTATAACATCAATACCATTACTCTTGTTGGTTAATATGAAAGAATAACGAACTTCTTCACCTGGTGCTTTTGTTGAAGCATCACCATCTGGAGTAATAACTGCCTTAAAACGACGATTAATATTATAGCTGGCAGATTTTTCAACTAGCTGTGTTGTGCTGCCTATTACCCAATTAACATCTGCATTAACTGTATATGTACCGGTGGGGATTGTAGTTTTATTTTCTACTGAGAAGGTGACAGTTTCTGTTGCACCAACAGCAAGATCATTAAATGCAAATTTTACTAAACTTCCTTCAAGTGTTCCACCGGAAGTAGCAATATAATCTGCGTAGCCAGCAAGACTAGAAATATCCACAGCAACTTCATAGGCTGCATTTTGATTTCCAGCAACATGTGCAGTACTATTATTAGTAACAGCAACGGTAAATACCACAGGTAAACCTGTTTTAGCAGCTATGGGGTTGGCTGTAAAAGTAACATCAATAACCGGTGTTTCAACTGTAGTTGTAATACCGGTAGCTGAAGCCGAGCCGACACCCGCCTGAACAACTAAATTTGGATCACCTTGATGTGATCCGTCTTGATAGTATTTTGATGAAGCTGTAAGGTCAAGTACAACACTTTGTCCATTCACTGCCATACCATCTGTACCGGTATTTGTTACAACAAGCAAAATATTTTTGCTTGCATCTGCATTAATAGTTCCTGAATTAGATATTTCTGTTTCAGAACCATCAAATACTCCAATTTGACCGGTATCTTCATAGATCTTAGCTTGATAAGTAAATCCGGCTACATTTTGCAAAGCAAGAGCCAGATCATAAGAATCTATACCGTTACCTGTGTTAGTTAAGGTGAATGGAAATGTTGCTGTTCCAAGCAGTGGTATATACACTTCACCTGGTGTATTACTAAATTCTACACCGGCTACCTGTTGTACAAATGTACGCACTATGTTTGATTGCATAGTATAGGAATTTGCGTTATTGGCATCTTTATAGCTGCCAAAGGCCTGATTTGTTATCTCAGTACCAGCAGGGGTTCCGGCTGCAAAAGCAAAGCTGCTAAGCATCGCTAAGACCAGAATACTTAGAAAGATTTTTTTCACTTTCATTTGTTTTCCTTTTTGAAATTCATTTTCTATTTTACAGTTACTTCAAATTCTAACTTTTTACTCTCTTTAGGATTCAATGATCGTGCCAGTTGCCATTGCACGTGGGTAATCATCTCGGGCGTGGCTGCTTTTACAACAGTCTTCCCGTTCTTATCCTTCACCTTGTACTGAGGAGGCCAAGACTGATACGTTTTTCCACCATCAATGGAAAAAACGATCTTTGTCTGGCGACCCTTAGCACTATTAGCTTTGTAAACAACATTATCAGGAATGGGATTTGTTATAACAGGTTCTGTCATAACCCCCGTTCCCACATTCTGTGCCCAAAGAGTGTACTTGATTACATCGCCTGGTTTGTAGGCGATCTCTTGTCTGCCCATCTTCTCTGCTTGGCTCATATTCATTTTCTCTTCTGATACTTTTAGCTCAAGTTTGGGGATGCCCTGAGCAAAAGCAACAGCGCCGAAAACGACGACCAGCAATAGAAGGAGGACGGTGATTCTGCGAAGTCTCATATCTATCTCCTTTTATTTAACTTCTACTTTAAAAATTATACTCCCACCTTGACCGGCCGGCAAAGATGAACCCAGTTCAAATTTCAGGTCGGTAATGGGAGTTGTTTCTTGGTTATAATAATTTAACCCGCCATCGGGGCTAAATTGTATATTCATTCCATCAGCTATGGCTGACCCGGATATATAATGTGTATCAGGTGGAATACTTTCAAAAACTTTTACTTCTGTTGCATCTCCGTTGCCGGAGTTCAAATATAATAGTGTGTAATTTAAATAAGCACCCGAAACCGCGTAAGTTTTATCGACCATTTTAGTTAATACAAGAAATGGCTGTGGAAGTGGTGGAGTTTCTACAGTTACGGGCGCAGTGGGACCAAGGGAAATTGTTACAGATCCGCTTATTACAAATACAGTATGTATTATTTCTGCCTCTACAGTTGGAGAATTATTACATACAATAGTTGCGCTTGCCGCATTTAAAACAGCGCAGGCTATAATAGCAAGCATTACCGCAATTTTTTTTGGGAACACCAAATTTCGTATTGTCTCTCCCTAAGATTTCATTAACAGGATCTTAGTAGAATTCTCATATGTTTTCTGTCTCTTCACTTCTCCATTCAAAGGAGCCATAATCACTAAAGGGCATCTCTCTTTTACAATTAGCATTTTTAAGCTTAAAATTTTAGGCCTAATTTTAATAGTAGTTAACAATTAGCTGTCCTACAAGCTTTTATATTAATTCAATACTTATTATCTTTTAAGCAAATCTTAAGTCTTTATTTTTTTCCCTATTTTATTTGTACAGCAAAGATTATTTCTCCAGAAGCACCTGAAGCTAAATTATTACGTAAAAACCTCAAGTGAGTCACAGGATTTGTTGGATTATCGAAATAGCTAACACCATCACTACTATATTTAACGGTCATATTATTTGCTATGATCGAATTAGATACAAGATTGCATTGTTGAGGGATACTTTCATCGATAATAATTTGTGCTGCCTCTCCATCGCCTCCATTTGCATAAGTTGTTTTATAGCTTAATATATCACCCGGCTTAGCAGTAGAAGGTGTAGTAGAGCCATTACAATATTTAAACATGGTCATTGCCGGTTGCGGATCTACTTGTGGAATAAGGACAGTTACAGGCGCGGTGGCGCTAACAGTCGTACTTGTGCCCCAAGGAAAAATCCAAAAATACCTAGTGGCGCTTATCTTTCCTTCTATAGTATATGTGCCTTCTGTATTAGAAGCAGTAGCGGAAAAACTTAGAGTTAGGGGACCAAGCGACTCATCTAAACCACTCCAAGTAAGCGTTTGAGCACTTATATTCGGGTTATTGCTTGTCACACCGGAACTTGAATTGGCAACATAATCAAAACCATTAGCTAGGCTTAGCTCTACACTATTTAGATTCTCAGGATTATAGGTATTGTTAATAGTTACCGTATAACGTACTGTTTCCCCTGGTTCTACTTCAGATTTATCAACTGAAATAGTAGCAGAAACTGCATATAATAGCGTACAGCTCATGACACAATACAAAACCACAATTTTTTTAAGCTTCAGGAAATTTTGCACTCTATCTCTCCAGAATTCTCTTCGGCAGAAAATCTGCAAGCTCTCATTTTTATCTCTCTCTTCGCACAAAGGATACAGCCTAAACAGCTCTCTACTCCATTTGACTTTTCATCCTTCGCCCTAATTTTCAGCAATTTATAATGTTAACTAATTAATTAATTCTGTGCAAATGTTTTTTAAAGAATCTTAATTTTTAGTTAAGAAAGAGTTAAGAGTGGAACCGACCTTGGCGGCAAAAGAGACTCTTTAAGATTAATGGATAAGCTTGGATGAAGAATAAGATTGAAAAACATAAACTCTAAGGTTTAAAAATCTGCAGGCTCATCTTTAAGGCGGGTGCCGACTGCTTAAAAAAATTTTAAGAAGTCTTTGACATAAGCTGAAAGATCCCGATATTTCCTAAATGCTGTTTATCAACGCGCTATAGCCTAAAAATTTGGAACTTTGATTGAATAATTAAACAATGAGTAAAGAATTGATGCAAAACAGAAAAGAGATCAAATGACGATGGATAAAAAAAACTACTTCGTTGTCGGTGCCGGTATGGCCGGTTTAACCGCTACTAACTATTTAGCTAAAGCCGGCTTAAATGTGACGCTTTTCGAACAAGCTTCTCAATGCGGTGGATTGGTGAATTCTTTCGAGCGAAATGGCTTTATTTATGATGGTGGAATTCGATCCATGGAAGACTCTGGAATACTTTTCCCCATGCTTAAAAACTTGGGATTGGATATAGAATGGCTAAAAAGTCAGGTATCCATAGGACTTGAAAAGGATATTCTTAGACTAAATGGCCTTGAAAGTGTTAATGATTACGAAGAATTTCTTCGTCGTAATTTTACGGATTCTCAGCAAGAGATCACACATATCATCAAGACTATCACAAAGATCATGTCTTATATGGATATACTTTATGGCATTGAAAATCCAATTTTTAAAGATATAAAAAACGATCCTAAATATGCCACTAAGGTACTGCTTCCCTGGTTGTTTAAATATATACGGGTCATTCCTAAGATCTTAAAAATGCATCAACCCGTAGAGGAATTTATCTTAAAGCTTTCCCAAGATCAGAAGTTAAACGATAATATTTGTCAGCATTTTTTTACGGAGACACCTGCTTTCTTTGCCTTATCCTATTTTTCTCTTTACCTGGATTATCATTATCCTAAAGGTGGAACGGGAGTTTTACCGCGTAAATTAGAGGAAAACGCTCGTTCTCTCGGCGCAGATATACGCCTTAATACAGCTATTACTCATATCGATCCGGATAATAAAACTTTAACAGATCAACATGGAAACATATATGATTATGATGCTATTATCTGGGCGGCAAACTTAAAAAACATGTATAAAGCAATTTCTTGCAAGAATATTAAAAAAGATAAAGTGCGTCAAAATGTTCAAAACATGAAAGATAAGCTCGAATCCTTGCGAGGTGGCGAATCTGTATTAAGCGTTTATCTTGCCCTTGACCAGAGTGTTGAACATTTTAGAAAGATCTGTTCTGAACATCTTTTCTATACAGCTGATAAAACAGGTTTATCGACTGTTGATAGAAAAGCTGTTGACAACATCATTGAAAGCGGCAAAAAAGACACACACTCAAAACAAAAGATCAAAGATTACCTTAAACTATTACTGGAAAGAAATACCTTCGAAATCTCCATTCCTGCTATGCGAGACCCTCATCTGGCGCCTGAAGGAAAAACTGCTTTTGTTATATCAATATTATTTGACCATAAACTCACTCAATATATCAAGGATATGGGATGGTATGATGAATTTAAGATTTACATTGAAGATATCACCGTTGACATCCTCAGCAAGTCTATTTTCCCCGATCTGGATAAACATATTATTGATAAATTTTCATCCACTCCCATCAGCATGGAAAGATTGACCGCAAATCTGGATGGCGCATTAACGGGCTGGGCTTTTGATAAACAGGATATTCCCGTCCCTCATAAAATTACAGATATGTTCGATTCTTATAAAACTCCCCTTGCGCATATATATCAGGCCGGACAATGGACTTTTAGTCCTGCCGGTTTCCCCATTGCAATTTTCACGGGAAAAAGAGCCGCTGATATGCTTATAAAGAAAAGCCTATAACCCAAGTAGTAATCTGTAGTAAATTGTATAAAAACGAAGAGAGTGGGAAAAATAAAAATAATAATGCAGGTCTGCTCAAATAAGACGCTGAATAGCAAAGAATAAAGGGTAAACACCTAAAAGTCGTCAGCTTGGACCCAAAACCTTGGACATCTTGGAAACCCTATTAAATGGGAGCTGGATGTCGCCATCGATAAAATTTTGCTACACAAGCACCAGCCCTATATCTTATATCTTACTTTATAAAAAGCATCTTCTTGGTACTGACAAAATCTCCGGCCTGGAGACTATAAATATAGATGCCCGTGGAGACAAGATTTCCACTCATGTCTCTTCCATCCCAGATCACTTGATGCCAGCCGGCTTGTTGATCACTAATAGACCATTCTCTGACCATCTGACCTGTTATATCAAAAATATTGAGCTTTATATCTGCTCTTTCAGGTAGTCTATAAGCGAGAGTTGTTGTTGGATTAAATGGATTTGGGTAGTTTTGCGATAACTCAAAGATCTCGGGAAGAGATTTAAGATCGTCTATGCCTACAAGTAAACTTGCTGTTTCGGATACATGACTTTCATTTCCATTAAAATCGATGGTCGTAACTCGATAATAGTAAGTTTTATCTACTTCTACTGCATCATCGGTAAAGATGTTTTCTATTGTTGATGCGTATCGGATCGTACTTTGCTCAGTAAAATCTTCATTGACGCTACGGTAAATATTGTAATATTGGAAATCTTTATCCATTGAAGGATTCCAATTAATAACTATCGTTGTCGTAGCAATCGTAGCCCTTAATCCGGTGGGTACCTCAGGAGCTAAATTATCTACTGAGTATCCCTCAACGACGTTACTTGCAAAATTACCTTCTGTCATACCGGCTATCACCCTGAAATCTAGGAGACCATTTGAGCTTGCCGATGAATCTATCGGTGTGTGTGTGCAAGAATGGAATAAGTCCCAGCCCCGTAAGCAACCATAGAATTAGAGCTAAGCCATGCGCTACCATCATTGATCTCGACAGTATACATTTCCAGACTGTCTTCCGCTGCGCGTTGGGCATCTAAAACATCCGTATCATGACCACTATGTACAAAGTGAACGCTTACCCAGCCACCTTGATCTTCGGGAACATCTACTACCCCTGTAATCACAGCATGGTTTGATCCCAAAACTCTGATGTAATTCGCGATTTCTTTTGTATCGGATCCTGTGCCGTCATTGACTGTTAAGGATACCGTATAGTCACCCGGAACATTATAGGCATGAACAGGATTTTGAGCTGTACTGCTTTTTTCATCACCAAATTGCCAATTCCAACTAGCAATAGCATTGACACCTTCTTGAGAAAGATCAGTAAAATGAACCTCCAAAGGAGCACTGCCGCTTGTGACATCCGCTTCAAAATCTGCGATCAATTCAGACGATGATTTCCATAAGCCTTTATGTGCACCATGGATCCAAATGCTACCATCTAAAGTAATATCGCTACCATAAAGCGGATGACCGCCAATATCTGGTAATAGGGTATATTCCCAATTATATCCGCCATCTTGGGTTATATAGCAAGCTTTGCTAGTATCATATCCAACGGCAAGACCATCTAAGTTGTTTTCTGAGATCTTAATGGACGTAAATTTTCCGGTTCAACATCAAAGTGTGCGGGGATCCAGTTTGCACCACCATTATCTGTTCTTCATATATTATTTTCATATAAACCGGATGCGTTTTTATATGCTTGAACTAAAACATAAGAATTCTCATCCAATATTTGTAGAAATTGGTATGAAGGTGACCAGATAGCATCATTCATAGGCGGAAGATCACCATGAATACCTTGCCATGAATTACCACCGTCACTTGTTTTAAATACTTGGCGAGTGTATGACGAAACATTGTACATTCCTAAAGCGATACCGCTTGTTTGATTTAACCAATACATGTGGTCGTGATGTGGGTGTTGGAGTGATCGATTGCAAGGTGTAAGTTCCTGTCTCTCGATCATAGATGATCTTTTTAAACCATCTTGTACTTGTAACAGCAAATCTGGCGGTTCCACTGACATATACGATGTTCTCAGTAACTTGCTGTAAGTACGTGATCTGATCTTCATTTACATCAAGTAGTTGTGACCAGGTTTGTCCACCATCTCGTGTGCAACAGACATAAGCATAAACAATATCATAATTATATCCATTACTAGCATCATCTACAGATAGAGCAACAGAGCCGATGTTTTCGTTAATAAAATTAACTTTCGGGCTTGCCCCGACAATATTTGTCTGAATTTGAGGCCTTATATCTGTCCAGTTAATTCCGCCGTCAATGGTTTTATATATTCTGTTTTTATTGATGGCCAGATATGGTATCTGGATTACTCTGTTAAATTATTATCCTATTCTCTAAATAAATAATTGCGATGTAGATTTTATATTTCTACTGGGGCAATGCTTTGAAATTTTCGAGTCGATTGTTTCTTAATATACTATTTAACAGGATGTTTAAAACTGTTGGATTATTTTTTCATAAGTTTTATGCGCGTTGTGTGCACAATATGAGGCTGTGCAGTAAGGAAAATAACAGATCAATAAATATATAAATGTGAGCTTCCTGGTGCCTTTTTCGTGCGATAAAATATATTTTTCCTGGAGATTATTTTGTTAGTTAGACTGCTTTGCAAAAGAAGTAATATCCTCTTCTTTGCCAAATAAAATTAAGGTATGTGTTTCTTCAAGTGGTATATTTTCAAAACCGAGTGCATATATTTCCTCTTTTCCCTTAGCTAATTTCTGTTTCAAAGCCACTATATTTAGGTTAAAGCTTTTCCTGACATTGATATCAATTATAGTTTTACCCCAATATTGCTTTGGCGCTTTAAGCTCGCTAATGCAGAGCCCCTTAGCATACTCGCTGATGAATTGAACGCTGTCGTACATTAATTCAAGTGCAAATTTACGACCGGCAAATCGTTCGGGAAATAGTGTTTCAATAACATTCATGCTTTTAAGTATTTCTCTATGAACCTTTTTGGTTGCGCGAGAATAAATTTGATGCACTCCGATCTTTTTTAAGTTTGCAACAGTAACAATGTTAGCTTCAAAAGACTCTCCCATAGCAACAATAACGATATCTTCAGATGATACAAAGCGCTTTAAAGAAGAGATTTCTGTTGCATCTAGACTCACCGCATGATAAAAGCCTTCCTGCTTGAGCTCATGGATGGTCTCTTTGTTTTCATCAATAACGACCACATCTGCTTTTTGGTCTTTGAGAACTGTTGCAATCTCACGGCCGAAAGCACCCATACCTATCACAACGAATTTTTGTATTTTCGACATATTGATGTCCTTTATTTTTTATCCTACCATAATATTTGTTTCAGAGAACGAGTAATTGTACTGGACGACACTTTCCCGTCCAACTGCAATTGACAAGGTATATAAACCCACACGTCCCATAAACATAACAATGGTAATAATTATTTTAGAAAAACCACTTAATTGTGGCGTGATGCCACGCGATAAACCTACATTACCAAATGCGGATATAACTTCAAACAGCAAATCTGAAAACTTGGCGCTTTCAACAATACTTATAGAAAATATTGCGATCGTGATCAATATCAAAGATCCAAGTAAAACTATATACGAACGGCGCACAGTCGTCATAGGAATCGTATTCCAAGCTATCTCAACTCTGTCTTTACCACGAATGAATGCCCACGAAGCAGCCAAGAGAGTTCCAAATGTAGTTACCTTAATACCGCCACCGGTTGAGTTTGGTGATGCCCCAATATACATCAAGAGCATAACTAAAATAAGAGTGGGCATAGAAAGCATACTAATTGAGACCGTTGAAAACCCGGCAGTTCTACTGGTAACACTGGTAAATAAACCATTGAGCACGCGTAACCAAGCCGGCATGTTTACCCAGTCTTTCCACTGTAGTGTCGTAACAATAATAGCACCCAATAAGATCAATGTTCCGGATATGAAAAGGATCATTCGTGTTTGCAATGTAAGATGACGGCGATTGCCCGAATTATATTTTTTCTTATATAAAATATCTTGCATGGTGTAAAACCCCAAGCCTCCTACAATAATAAGAACAATAATTGTTAGCATCGTTACCGGATCGCGGTTATAGCCCACTGTTTCTAATCCCTTTTGTAAATTGCTGAATCCTGCATTGCAGTAAGCGGAAACGCTGTGAAATATCGCTGAAAACAGTCTGTTCTGGGGTGATAACCCCAATTTTCCCCAACGCAACCAAAGGAGAGCGGCGCCAAAAAGTTCAAAAACAAAGGTAATTCGAATAATCGAACGTAACATTTCCCCGATCTTGTTCAGGTTTCCGTCATCCAATATTTCCATAAGAATCACTTGATCCTTAAATCGAAAAGCCCCTTTTTGTTGAAATACTAATGCAATAAAGCTAGTAAGGGTTACAATGCCTAGGCCACCTATTTGAAACAGCAGCAATATTATGCCCTGCCCAATAGGGGTAAACGTGTCCACAATATTCAGTGGAGTTAATCCGGTTATACAAACTGCGGAAGTTGATATAAATAATGCATTGATCCATGAAATACCATTATAGCTTGCACGTGGCAACTTTAACAAACACACTCCAATCAGAATAACGATGAAAAAGGAAAAAATAAATATGCGCGATGGCTTAAGAGAAATAAAAAGCCAGTTGTCACGGGTTTTTGCTAGGGCTATCAGCGTATTGGAAATGACATATATCTGAACGATAATGTAATAGACCTTAATATTGGTTATCGCAATATCCGTGAACAATACCTGTAGCTTCAATACCCCTTCGGTAATAAATGAGAGTACAAATAACAGTAACAAAATGCTCTCAAGAGGTGCTGATCGTATTGCTTTCCATTTTTTATTACTTTTAAAAATATGCACAAAATATGACAACACAAAATACAGGGCAATGACGCAATCTAAATGTCTAAATAAATCTAATGTCGGAGCATTTAGATAAAATCCATATTGGGCAATGAGAGAAATTAATGCAGCAATACCTGCTAAAAGAGATGTGCTGAATACTTTTTTAATGGACTCTTTCATTTTCATACTTTAGGTTGTTATAACTAACTAATATATTTAATTGAGGTATAAATGCCCATAAAAACATTTTTTATTTCATTTCATTTGCTAGTATAAATTTTCTTCTGTAAAAAGGCCCAAGGTTTTCCGATATTATAATCGACAAAAAAAATATCTCTTAGGGGAACACGCAAATCCGCCCCTTGGGACAGATATATCTGTCCCCTACACACGCCACTCCTCACGGGCGACTCGAGAGTCGCCCCTACAATCGCATTTTAAATCTCTCTACGCCTGCGGCTCGAATTACGAATATCAATTTACGAATAATGATTTTCGATTTTAGTGTAAGATTCCTGCTCCGATGCAAATGTACTGGCGGGACTCGGCCCGCCTTAAATATGAAAAGGGCCGACATACAAGTCGGCCCCTTTAATCTTTTACCTTTTTACTAAGAAAAACAAAAGCTCTGAATTACTTCAGAGCTTTTGTTTTCGGAGTGGCTCCGGCCGGAATCTCCCACTGGGACCCCTATGGGGGAACCAGCCCACCTACTCCGCCAACTGGCGGATTCGGCGGGTAGACTCTACAGGGATTTTCAGTACTCTGTTCACTACTGATATTCAGTAAGTTACAAGGCAAGGTGACCAAAAACTGACCGGTGTAATATTTTTGCGTTAATATACTATTTAACAGGTGTTTATAAGATAATTGAAAGAATAACTGCTTATTCAGGGCTTATTGGATATTGTAAAGCAAAACGGTTATAGATATCTAAAGTCTGCTCCCCAAACCAATTAGGTTTGGGATCAGCATTCGGTTTTAGTGGCTCCCCAGTCCCCCTGCTGAACATACCATAAGAAAAAATAGTTGCTATTATATCTAACCTGTCATTAATTGAATATCCCTTAATCTCCCAATAGCTTTGAATGATCCTCATATATGCTGCGGCATAAAGAAGATTTTTTCTATTATCTTTAAGTTTATCAATGATCTCTTGTGGCGATTGACTTACAGAAAGAATTCCTTCATATTTCTTCCCGGGATAAAACTCTGATGTACTAACAGCCAATTGACACTCAATCCAGTAGGCAGTCTTCATCTTTACCTGACAAAAACCAATAGAACTGTTCTGTCCTTTCTTGGCCAGGTAATCATCAAAGTATTCATCCTGCCAATTGTAGTTATTGGTCCTTTCTACGTAAATGAGAGCTTTAAGTTTTACCATATCAATATCGAAAGTCTTTGATGCATGCTCAATATTCATAGATTGTTCTTTAAGCTTGGACAGGGTTGTATCCGGATCTTCTGCCAGGAGAAAACTTATGGCTATAAAAAAACAGGCGAAGATTTTAGCTCCGCCTGTTATGAGTCTATTCATCATTTAAGCAATGTCACTTTTTGATAATCAACAAACGAATTCGTTCCATCAGTGGCTTTTGCCACAAATCGTACCAAGTAAATACCGCTTGAAGCATCTTCAGCATTCCATATAATTGAATGTAAACCAGTACTCTGATTAAAGGAAAACTCTTTAACTACATTACCAGATAAATCAAAGATTGCACATTCAACATCTGATTGTACTGGAAGAGCATATTCAAGCGTTGTACTTGGATTAAACGGATTAGGAAATGCAGCCTTTAGCGAGTATTCTTCTGGAAGACTTTCGCTGTATTCAGCTGATACGAATTCAACTTGTTCGGCAGCTTCTCTCCTACTATAATATTCGAATGGATCTTCGACATCATCACCAATTATAAGATGTGCTTCGTATGTGAGATACTCATCTGGATAAACTGCATCCATTTCATCGATAATAGCTTTCGCCAAAACCGTATCTTCTTCCTCATGGAAGTAATACATAAACTGATCATTTAATGCATGAATACCCATATAATCACTTTTATGTTCTTTATATATCTTATCCATGCGTTTAACGTCTTTTTCTAGTCTAGCCAAAAGCAACATTGCATTTGCTTTCAGGATCTTATTACCTTTACTAATATCGAATGTTTTGAGATATGTTTTAAACATCTCTTCGTCGATGTCTTTTTTGACCTTTTTGTTCTTTGATATTTGATAAATCAAATCCATTGCTACAAATGCTTTGATATCATAAGGATTCTCTGTTATAATATCTTTACATAGGTCTACTACACCTTCTGCTTCACCGATAAAGTATAAGTATGGTCGTATAAATTTTCTTCTGTAAAAAGGCCCAAGGTTTTCCGATATTTAATTAAGTGTCGTTAAACAAAGAAAGGAAAAACGATGAGCCAGAAAAAAGATAATGTAATTGAAGATGTAATGAAACTATTAATTGCTTACGGACCGGAAAAGTTTAAAGAATCAATGGAATTAATTTATAACCATGCGATGCGAATAGAACGTTCATCTGCTTTGCAGGCAGATCCTTATGAAAGGACAGATTTTCGCCAAGGATATGCAAATGGTTTTAAACCAAAAAAACTAAATACCGGCATGGGAACTTTAGATCTGCAAATCCCTCAAGTTCGAGACGGTATTGATTTTTATCCATCAAGCTTAGAGCGTGGTTCTCGCAGTGAAAAAGCTCTTAAACTTGCTTTAGCAGAGATGTATATTCAAGGTGTATCAACTCGCAAAGTGACTGCGATCACTCAACAGTTATGTGGTCTAAATGTCAGCTCAACTCAAGTAAGTCGCTTAAGTATGGAACTCGATGAACAATTAGAAGCCTTTAGAAACCGTCCATTAGTCGATCCCTATGAGTATGTGTATTTGGATGCCACGTATGAAAAGATCCGTTATGGTGGCTCTGTCATATCTATGGCCGTTTTTGTTGCTATTGGTGTCAATCGTAAGACAGGATGCCGAGAGATCCTGGGTATTAGTGCGGAGCTCTCCGAAGCTGAAATCCATTGGCGACACTTTTTAGAACAACTTCATAAGCGAGGCTTGCATGGGGTAAAGCTCTTTATTAGCGACGATCATAGTGGATTAAAAGCTGCCAGAAAGCATCAATATACTACAGTTCCTTGGCAACGCTGTCAGTTTCATTTCCAACAAAATGCTTTAAATTATGTACCTAAACGTAATATGCGTGAAGAAGTGACTGGGGATATTAGATCAATATTTAATGCGAGAGATGGACAAGCGGCCGGTAAAATAGCCAAAGAAATCGTTCTAAAATATGAAAATTCCGCTCCTGAATTTAGTGACTGGCTTGATGAAAATATAGAAGAAGCTTTAACGGTATTTAATTATCCCAAACAACATCGAAAGCGCATACGCACAGTGAATGGAGTTGAACGATTAAATGAAGAAATTAAACGACGAACAAAGGTCGCCAGGATCTTTCCTAACCCTCAATCTTGTTTAAGACTTATTACAGCTATATTAGTTGAAAAAAATGATGTCTGGATGACGGGAAAGAGATATTTGAACTTTGATGTTGAATTTGAAATAACTAAACCTGAATCTTTTTACAGAAAAATTGTTGCTTAATCAAGCCTCTGATCGAGAGGTATAATCTTCTACATATATTATTCTATATGGTGAATGTGCTTTTGTTGATTTAACTTTATTGGCATTATGGATTTGCAATCTAGATACCAAATCATGTGTAT